>Ga0155964_144_pt5 | contig 9781 bp, 9 predicted proteins | sample RifCSPlowO2_02_FD_107618 | JGI IMG/M metagenome (GOLD analysis project Ga0155964, IMG submission 107618) | Gammaproteobacteria bacterium RIFCSPLOWO2_02_FULL_42_9 | reverse complement strand
GGTCGGGTCTTGCCTGAAGGAAATAAATTTATTTCGTCGAAAGCATTGATATGGCCGCTGAGACATCTCATTTCACAACCGTTGCAATCAAACGATCTTGAATCGGGCATGTTAACCGTTAATAGTTATCCGGGATATAGCGGGTATAGCGTTTTAAAAAAAGGCGATACGCCGGGAACCAGTGATGTGATCATCAAAACAGAAAAAAATGAAAGAGCTTCAGTTACCTTTGGGACGGATAATAATGGTTCGCCTTTGACAGGTAGAGGACATAATTTTGAGCGACTATCCATTAATAATATATTTGGAGCGCCTGATCAATTAACGGGAATGTATACACGCAATACGCGTCCGGGTCGTGGACATTATGGTGCGATATCATATGGGCGCCGAATTTTTGATCCAAATTTAGAGTGGGGTTTTTCATATTCGCGCAATAAATATAGTTTGGGGCGAGAATATGATTATCTTGATTTTATTGGCGTGTCGCAAACCGGCGATACTTTTTTAAAGCAAACCTGGATTCGTCAGCGTGAGACAACAGCATCAACTAAAATTAGCATGACGCGTTCAGAAGCCAGAACTGAATATTATCGAGTACCTTATCGTCGCGACAATTTAACAGTATTAGGATTGCAGGCACAGTACGGTCATTTATGGCAGCAATTGCGAGGATACAGTGATGTGACGTTTTCATATGATCATGGGTTTAATAATTTTTTGGGTGCGATGAAAGGACATTTTCCAAGTGATTCTAAAATTCCGTCGTCTCGACAAGGAGGATCTGGGCGTTTTGCAGGCGGGCAATTTAATAAATTCGGTATTGATATGAGTTATTTGCAGCGCTTGTTTACGAATCAGGATCTTTTATTTATTTTGTCAGGGCAATATTCACGTGATTTATTAGTTTCGTTGCAGCAGTTTTCGTTAGGCGGCGTAAATATGTTGAGAGGGTTTTCGGCATCGGAATATTCGATGGATAAAGGGTTGTATGAATCATTGACATGGGTATTTCCTATTCCATTTGTCGGAGATAAAACGGCTTTTTTGGGAAATACTTGGGGCAGAATAATTAAGTTTTCATTTTTTGTGGAACAAGGTAATGGTTGGTTAAATGATCCGGCGACAGCGCAAAAAAGTTTTGTGTCGCTAACGGATTATGGTGCAGGTCTTGAATTAGCATTGCCCGGGCATTTGTTGATGCGCACACAATGGGCGAAACCATTTGGGTTTTCTCGATTGGATCCAACTGATACGAAGTCATCGCGCGTGTGGTTTAGTTTGTATTATTCATTGCATTTAGATTAGCGCGGTAGGTTGGGCTAAATAAAATGTAGGTTGGCGCTGAGCGAAGCGAAGCCCAACGGGAATAATTTGTTGGGCCTCACGGCCCAACCTACGTACTCATCAATTAAGATGCCGGTTTGTAAGTCGCACTTTTTTGTAGCTTACTGGTGGAGTCAGCATCACGTGATGGGGTGCTTGAAGGAACTTTTCGGCCAAAAAAACCATAAAATACACCCCATAGTTGGTGTGAGTCTTGCTCTATCCTTTTTCGTTCACGTATCAATCTTAGTCTTTCCGCATCTAATCTTAGTCTTTCCGCATCTAATCTTAGGCTTTCTTCATCTTGTCTTTGTCTTTCACTCTGCATAGATCCAATTGTTGCTTCTATCTCATCGCGCGTTAATCTATGAGTATGAAAGCTTCTTTGCGGAGGGAGATCAGTAGATGGTGCTCTGCCATACAACCTTGCAAACTCAATATCCATTTTCATATGCTCTTCTTGAAGTTCTGCAACAGCTTTTTCCATCTCTTCTCGTGTTTGATGTTTTTTAGGCATATAACGCCTCCATATTTTCAAAGTTTATGGTTTATTTTGATACGAAGTTATAATTTTTTTATCTTTCTCATATTCTTCAAAACATTTTTTGTCGTGTTTGCAAGCTATTTTTAATTTTTCTTCAGCTAGTCTTAAACATTCTTGTTCTATTTTATAGGAAAAAAAAACTTCATCCAGCTGGTGTTTATCTCGATCAACAAGCTTTTTTTGGTCAATCAAAAACTTTTCTTGGTCAAATGTTACTAAAATTTTAGCTAAACTTACTACATGCATGTGAAGTCTATCACAAAAACGTGATGTGTCAATACCACGTGTTATTGTGCAGATACTCCCGCTAAAAAAATATTTTTTCCCTATTATTTCTACGGATAATAGCGCGGTAGGTTGGGTTAAATAAAATGTAGGTTGGTGCTGAGCGAAGCGAAGCCCAACGGGAATAGTTTGTTGGGCCTCACGGCCCAACCTACAATTTGACATATAGCGTAAGCATTTAAGAAAATTTAAATGAACACAGAGCTTCGATGAATTAAGTGAGATGAAGTGCTGCGGCAAGAAGTGCATTTTGCAATAACATCGCAACGGTCATCGGCCCGACGCCGCCAGGCACGGGCGTGATCCAACTCGCTTTTTCTTTTGCGGATTCAAAATCAACATCGCCCGTTAATGTGCCGTCTGGCAAACGGTTAATGCCAACATCAATGACAATCGCGTTTTCTTTTATCCATTTGCCTTTAATGTAATTGGGTTGGCCGATTGCGGCAATCACAATGTCGGCTTGTTTAATTTTGTTAGATAAGTTTTTTGTTTCAGCGTGACAAGTCGTAACGGTACAATCTTTCATTAATAATTCCAATGTCATGGGTAAGCCGACAATGAGTGAGGCACCGATGACGATGACATCTTTGCCTGCCAAATGAATTCCCGTATGTTTTAAAAGTTCCATAATGCCATACGGTGTACACGGTCGAAAACGCGGATGTTTTTGTGCAAGCAAGCCAATATTGATTGGATGAAATCCATCGATGTCTTTGTTGGGATCAATGGCTTCAATAATTGTTTGTGTGTTGATTTGTTTTGGAAGCGGGAGCTGAATTAAAATGCCGCTGATATTTTTATCTTGATTTAAATCATTGATGATGTGGAGTAATTTAGGCTCGTCGATTGTTTTAGGTAATTCAATAATTTTTGGTACAATGCCGGCTTTATTACAAGCCAGTTTTTTGGCACTGACGTAACTTTTAGAGGCAGGGTCATCGCCGACGAGAATTGCGGCAAAAATCGCTGGAGTAGAGAGCTTTGCGACGTTTTGCTTGATGCGTCTGAGATATTCATCCGCGATTTGTCGGCCATTAATAATTTTTGCTGTCATTTTGCATTTCCAATGATCAATGTTCGTTCAGATTTTATTATAGCATGCTTTTTGCTCTGCTATAATTGGGGACTGCTATAATTGACCCGAGCGCCTTGTGCAGGTATTATCCGTTACGTCGGGGTATAGCGCAGTCTGGTAGCGCGCCTGCTTTGGGAGCAGGATGTCGGGGGTTCGAATCCCTCTACCCCGACCAGTATTTTAAGGAATGCGCCCGTAGCTCATTTGGATAGAGCATCGGCCTTCTAAGCCGAGGGTAACAGGTTCGAGTCCTGTCGGGCGCGCCAGAACTCGAACCTGTCAATTGCGAAGCAATTGTAAAACAGGTTTGAAAAATTTGCAGGATTGCAAATTTTGGCGCACAGCAGTGCGGGTCAATCCTGTCGGACATCATAACAGTTTTATGGTGAGTGTAGCTCAGTCGGTAGAGTCCCGGATTGTGATTCCGGTTGTCGTGGGTTCGAGCCCCATCACTCACCCCATTTTTATATGGGCCGTTAGCTCAGTTGGTAGAGCAGTTGACTCTTAATCAATTGGTCACAGGTTCGACTCCTGTACGGCCTACCAGATTATTGAAGATTTGAAATTTAGTGGTGGTTAACCGTCCGTGGGATCGTCCAGCCCGCACATCCATGTGCGGTCGTTCGCCGGGGCAAACGATTATTAATCGTTTGCGATACCCGGCTCACCCTGTACGGCCTACCAGATTATTGAAGTAACGTAGCCTGGGTGGAACGAGCAAAGCGAGTGAAACCCAGGGTTTTCATCCTGGGTTTCGCTTCGCTTCACCCAGTCTATACTTGCTTGTCTCCGCTGTAAGCAGCGGAGATTTCTTAATTTTAAAAGTGAGGTGAATGAGATGTTTGAAGCAGCTTTAAAAGAGTCTATGGAACAGCGACGACGAATGGAAAAAGAATGGCTGGAGTTTAGAGCAGAAATGCAAAGGGTGGTTAATCGTAATACCTTTGCGACCATTACTATATTAGGTGCTTTAATGGCTCTATTTGCCTTTGTCGAGCATTTTTTACATTAAAAGGATTCTCATGGGACATCGAACATTAAAATCGGGCTACCAAGATTTTGTTGAACGCGTTAATCGTTTTCCGCAAGGTGCGCCGGCGTCGGCGGTGTTATATCAAATTCTAAAAATTCTTATGACGGAAGAAGAGGCGACGCTCGCCAGTCAATTTCCGATCAAGCCGTTTACGCTCAAAAAAATAGCTAAGATTTGGAAAAAAAACGAGGCCGAATCTCACAAGATTTTAGATCGTTTTGCTGATCGTGGCTTGTTGGTTGATATGGAAGTGCATGGCGAACAACAATATATTTTGCCGCCACCGATGGCGGGGTTTATTGAATTTTCGTTGATGCGCATTCGCGATGACATTGATCAAAAGCGCTTATCTGAGTTGTTACACGAATATATTAACGTCGAAAAAGAGTTTATTACCGATTTATTTAATGTGGGTGAAGCGCAATTGGTGCGAACTTTCGTGCAGGAGCCAGCGTTAACGCCCGAATTATCGCTTCAAGTGCTCGATTATGAGCGCGCGAGCGAAACGATTAAAAATGCCACTCATATTTGTGTTGGCACCTGTTATTGCCGACATAAAATGTATCATATGGGCAAAGCGTGCGATGCGCCATTAAACGATATTTGTATGACGTTGAATGTGCCGGCTGCTTCGTTGATCAAGCATAACATTGCTCGTCAAATTGATGTGGTAGAAGGGCTGGATATTTTGCAAAAAGCGTACGATTGTAATTTGGCACAGTTTGGGGAGAACGAAAGGAAAAATACCGCGTTTATTTGTAACTGTTGTCCGTGTTGTTGCGAAGTGTCATTGGCCGCCAGAAATTTTGGGTTAGTGCATCCCGCGAATCCTTCTAATTTTATTGCCGCTTTAGATAAAGACCCCTGTGTGGGCTGTGGCAAATGTGCAATCGTGTGTCCTGTCGGCGCTTTTCGTATTGAGACTCAAGAAAACGGCCGTAAAAAAGCAGTGTTGGATGAAGGCGCATGTGTGGGTTGTGGAGTATGTGTTCGAAATTGTGCGCCCAAAGTATTGAAATTAAATAAACGTGGCAAAGATAAAATTTTTACGCCGGTGACCTCGACGCATCGCATTGTGCTTGCCGCCATTAATAAAGGGCAGTTACAAGATTTAATTTTTGATAATCGCGCGCTGTGGAGTCATCGTGCATTAGCCGCTGTGTTGGGCGTGATTTTAAAGTTGCCGCCGCTTAAACAAATTTTAGCAAGCAAGCAGGTGAAATCCAGGTATTTGGAACAGTTGATTGAGAAGATGGATTGATTTTTTTGTCTGTTTGCGGTCGAGTTCTTGAAAAATCAATGGGTTGCATGAGTTTTATGAGGCGAAATGGTAGATGTTATTGCTAACATAAGCTGTTATTCGCAATAAAATCACTAAAATTTGTTGCCAAACCTCGATTTAGTGTTACAATCTCAAGCGCATATTTCCTATGTCCTTCGATTTTGACCCCTCTTATAGGTTTTTCAAAAATGAAGATACTTAAGTGATAGATGCATTTTTTAATCATTTTTGGAGAAAGTTTTCATGAATAAATTGTATGTCGGTAATTTACCATATTCCGTAACAGAGCAAGAATTAGAAGAGTTATTCGGACAATTCGGTGCTGTTACAAGCGTTGCTTTAATCAAAGACCGCGAGACTGGCCGTATGAAAGGCTTTGGTTTCGTTGAATTTGGTGACGAAGGTGATGCTCAAAAGGCATTAGAATTAAATGGCCAGGATCTTGGTGGACGTCCATTAAAGGTCAACATTGCCAAGCCAAGAGAGGCGGGTGGTGGTAGCCGTGGTGGTCGCGGTGGTGATCGCGGTGATCGTGGAGGTCGTGATCGTTACTAATCGATAAGGTCTTTAGATCTTTAAAAAGCCTCGCTTCACGCGGGGCTTTTTTTTATCGACGCGAAAACTTAATCAATGTGATTTTTATAAATAATTCCCAGCGCTAGATTATGTTCATCAATCGCAATTTGAAATGCTTTTTCTCTATCATATGGATTGTAATCATTTGGCAGATCATAAGTGTGTTCTTGAAACCATTGATAGGTATTCACCTTGTTAAACACAACGCAGGGCTGAAAAACATCAATTAATGCATAACCTTCATGTTGAATGGCTGTTTTTAATAAATTTTTTAATTGATTGATATTTAAAGAAAATGATCGCGCAACAAATGATGCATTTTGTGCGATTGCGATTGCGATAGGATTGAGCGGCATATCAGTGACGGATTGAATAGGGCTTTTGAATCCGATCTGGCTGGTCGGGGAGGCCTGTCCTTTGGTGAGGCCGTATACCATATTGTTATGCACGATATGTGTGAGATTGGGATTTCGCCGAATGGCATGTAGAAAATGATTTCCACCTTCACCATACATATCGCCATCACCGCCCTCGGCAATGACAACGAGCTCGGGGTTTGCTAGTTTAATTCCGGTAGCCACGGGTAGTGCGCGCCCGTGTAATCCATTAAACATATTTACATTAAAATATTGAGGTGTTTTGGCCGCTTGTCCAATACCGCTCACGACGACCGCTTGTTGTGGACTGATGTTTAGTTCCTCAAGCGCTAATTTCATGGCGCGCAAAATTTGAAAATTGCCGCAGCCCGGGCACCAGGCAATATCAGGTTTGTTTTTGTCATAACGTGTGAGTGCTATATTATTTTTCATTAGAAATATGCTGTAATTGCCGAGTTAAGCCTTCAACAGAAAAGGGTGATCCGTCATATTGCAAAATCAAATGATCTGATCTGACATTAAATTCACGGTGCAGTAAGCTGTCAAATTGTCCGCTACTGTTATTTTCGACCATAATAATTTTGTGCGCCTGATGGAGATACTTTTTTGCTTCCGGATGTAGGGGATAGAGTTGAGCAAAATGCAGCATGGCAAAGGAAGTAGTGTTTAGCTGTTGAAGTGTTTCTTGAACGACACCATAGTTTGATCCCCAACAAACAACGAGGAACGTAAAATTTTCTGAACCAATAAATGTGGGTGCATACGCGTATTTTTTTATTGATTCTAATTTTTTTAGTCGTTTGTTTTGCATAGTAATACGTGTTTTTTTGTCTTCTGCAATATACCCAGTTTCGTTATGCTCATCGCTATCGACACAGACGATGCCATCGCCATAATTTGGAATGCCGCGTGGAGATATGCCATCTTCAGTTAATTGGTATCGCTGGTAACAGGAATCTGTTTTAATGATATGCGTTTCGATTTTTTGCGTTAAATCAAAAACATCTGTGCAGTAAAGGGAGTCTAGAAAAAATTGATCTGCTAAAATAAAGACAGGTACTTGAAATTTATCAGCTAGGTTAAATGCTTTTTGTGTTAATTGAAATGCTTCTTGTGGTGTGCCAGGTGCCAATATAATACGAGGGAACTCGCCGTGTCCGGCGTATAGTACTAAATTAAGATCGCTTTGTTCAGTGCGTGTTGGCAATCCTGTGGCAGGTCCGGGACGTTGACCAATGAGGACAACAAGTGGCGTTTCAATCATGCCGGCCAAGCTGATTGTTTCGCACATTAATGCAAAACCGCCTCCCGCCGTTGTGATCATCGCTCTTGCGCCAGCATACCAAGCACCTAGCGCCATATTGGCTGCGCTAATTTCATCTTCTACTTGTTCGATAATAATAGGTCTATCGCGTGCCGCTTTAGCCATATGGGTGAAGACACTGGTGCCTGGTGACATTGGGTAGGCGGTCACGAAATTGCAGCCACCCGATATGGCGCCGGCGGCAATTGCTTCTGCCCCGGAGATCAAGTGATCTTGTTTTGCAGTAGTCGCGATGAGTTTATATTTAGTTAGCTTTTTTTCCTCGCATAATTTGTCAGTTAGTTGGTAACCATATTCAATGGATTGCTGGTTTTGGTTTGCAGTTGCTTTAGAAAAATATTTTTTTATTTCAGGGATGTAGTGTGTTGGAGAAATCGCAAATAATGATAGTACAATGCCGATCACAATGCTGTTAGGAATTGTTTTTTCATTACCATTTTGCACATTATCTAATAGTGGAATTTGGATAAGGGAATGTTTTTCCGCAATGAGTGAGTGATCGGCGATGATCGTTGTATTTTTTGTAATACGGTCGCATAAATGGTCGATATTAAATCGATTCATTGAAATCAATAAATCGATGCGTTCAACAAAAGCCAATACAGGGGAGGTTGAGACATGTATTTCAACAGAATTGTTGCCGCCGCGAATTCTTGACATGTATTCAGATGTAGAGAAAACATAAAATCCTGTGTGTTGTAATAACAATGGCGCCAAGAACAATTCTATTGTTTTCAGTCCTTGACCTGCTGCGCCATGGATGACGATGGAAATATCTTTTATTTTTTTTTGCATGGAAAAAACAATTAACGCCTACTTTTATTAATAGTACTAATATGGTATTATATTCATATTTTTCATAAACGCAATAAAATACCAGGGTGGGTTTAATTTGAGCAATACACTATTAAAGAAAATGACTCGTCAAGCTTACCCACTTGGTTTTACGACCGCGGTGGAGTCCGATACGGTGAGGGCTGGTTTAGACGAAGAGGTGATTCGTTTAATTTCGCGGAAAAAAAATGAACCATCATTTTTACTGACATGGCGGTTGAATGCCTATCGCCATTGGCAAACAATGCATGAGCCAAGTTGGTCGAATTTGAAGTTAAACCCCATTGATTATCAAGCGATTAGCTATTATTCTGCGCCAAAATCTAAAACGGATGGTCCCAAAACATTACAGGACATCGATCCCGAAATTCTTCGAGCCTATAATAAATTAGGTATATCGTTAGAAGAACAAAAGCACTTGTCGGGTGTCGCGGTCGATGCAGTATTCGATAGTGTATCAGTGTGGACAACCTGCAAAGAAATACTGAATGAAGTAGGCGTGATTTTTTGTCCTTTTTCTGAGGCGGTTTTGCAATATCCAGATCTGATTAAAAAATATTTAGGCTCGGTTGTTCCCTATCGAGATAATTTTTTTGCCGCATTGAATTCTGCTGTCTTTAGCGATGGTTCGTTTGTCTATATTCCAAAGGGGGTGGCTTGCCCCATCGAATTATCGACTTATTTTCGTATGAATGCGGCGAATACGGGGCAATTTGAGCGTACGTTGATTATTGCTGAGTCTGGTTCTTCGGTGAGTTATTTGGAAGGGTGTAGTGCGCCTATGCGTGATAATCATCAGTTACATGCCGCAGTGGTTGAATTGATTGCGCTGGATGACGCGGAAATTAAGTATGCTACGGTACAAAATTGGTATCCAGGTGATGAAAAAGGAGAGGGGGGTGTTTATAACTTGGTGACCAAGCGTGGAATATGCCGTGGTAAAAATTCAAAAATTTCTTGGACACAAATTGAAACGGGCTCTGCCATTACCTGGAAATATCCCAGCGTTATTTTAAAGGGTGATAATTCTGTTGGGGAATTTTATTCCGTTGCGTTGACGAATAACTATCAGCAGGCTGACACCGGAACCAAAATGATTCATATCGGGAAAAACACGAAAAG
>Ga0155964_191_pt1 | contig 9991 bp, 9 predicted proteins | sample RifCSPlowO2_02_FD_107618 | JGI IMG/M metagenome (GOLD analysis project Ga0155964, IMG submission 107618) | Gammaproteobacteria bacterium RIFCSPLOWO2_02_FULL_42_9 | reverse complement strand
ACGCGACAAATCGATACCGCATCAGCCATGAGCGGCATTGCATAACGCTGCGCTAATGTTGCTTCATGGATAAACCCCGCCATAAATAACGCGTCTGTCACTTCCCACCATGTGGTGTGTTCATCGCGAACAAAACCAATTTCTTCTAACACGCCATCGACAACATTTTCAATACCGGTCGTGTACGTGCGCGGAGCACCATCATCGGCAAAGTTTTTATAAAGTTCATCGGTAATCAAACCGGCCATATCAGAAACACCATCATAGGGTTTTAATGCGCCCAACGGTGTTGCCAACAACGTTAAAAAGTTTACAAGAAAACTTCTTTCATGCGGCAACGGATAACGACAACCCAATTGCGTATTAAATGGATTGATCGAATACTCCGGTGTCATGCGTAAACGATGATACGCAACATAATGTTGTTGCTCCTTCGGTAACGCATCATGCAACAGCGAAATCAATCCACTACTCGACGGACCAATATCCACAATCGCGATGCGTGGCAAGCGCTGAATACCCGCCGCCAAACATAAACCCAAATTGATCGTATTAGACAAAACGGATTTACCCGAGCCCGGACGCGCATACATCAAATCAATCCAGGTGGTTTGTTGTGACGACCCCGGTTGATAGGCCCACGCCTTTCCATCCGGCGAACGAAACAAAACGGCACCTTGTTTCCAAGGCGATGCCGGTCGTGTAAATGGCAACATATAAATAACATCTTTCAACGGAGCAACCGAAGACGTCGCTACGCTTTTATTCGTGACACCCATCATGCTCGACACGATTCCCGCAAAAGCATCACCACACACTTCCGATACTTCACAAGTACCCCAGCCTTGCACCGCTTTGGCCAATGACGCCGTGCGATTGCGCAACAGACGCGTATCGCCTTCGGGCGCCCAAGTGGCTAATGTGACGCGCAATTTCACAATCGCATCATCCGTATTCACTTCAATATTTTGTAATAATTCAGTGGCATTCGCCAACAACCGATTTTGCGCTGATGCAAAACTTAAAATGGTCGCAATCAAACTTTTAAAGCGAATCGTTGATAAACCGCCGCTTTCCACCCAAAACGAAACACGCCATGGAATATTCGAGGATAATACACGATTATATAAATGGAAAAACGGCTTTAATTCCTGCGGAAATAAATCGACAAACACCGCCGAATAAATTCTATCGCCCACACGACACGTGCGCAAATCTAGATTTTCTGCATCACGCGGCAAGATTTGTCGAGACAGCGGCGGCCATAATAACCCTGAAATATCGCCGCCCGCCGTTGTCTTAACGTCACGCACGGGAATTTTATCACCCGGCAAAACGGGACGCCAAGCATTATCCGTAAAATTCGAATCAATGATCTCTCGAATTTCATGCAACGCCTCATGCACGTCGAGCAAGTTAACATTAATCGACAACGATCCAAAGTCATTCATAATTGAACTTACAAAGGATTCATGCTCTTCGCGAATATCAGGAATCGATGCCATAATATTCTGTGCATTTTTTAATGGCGGAATTTTATTTTTGCGCAAGGCCTTCCCCTTCTCAGCAAACGCATGCTTGCGTTGCTCCTCGTTCAATACGTAGGGTTTTGTCCATAACACTAAATAAAGTTTTTCTGTGCCACAAAATTTCGATAAATAATTAACACGCTCAGAAAATAAATCATCGAGCGATAGCTCAAGACGTTTTGCCGTTTCGTTGGCGGGTTCCAAAATTTCTTGAATTTCATCTTTGACTTGCTCTTTGTCATACAAAAAGAAAAATTGAAACGCATGACCCAAACGACGCATATTCGCCTGAAACGCCATGGTAATCCCTTCGTGCGCGCGCGAAAATTCCTCACTACCCATCAAATAGGTCACGCCCTCAATTCGAATCACGGAAACCAGCGAGCCATCGTGTGTCACTAAATTATATTCGCTTTCCGCCGTTTCTAAATCGCAATAAGTGGCCGTTGTCATGCGCAACGAGGAGCTCAACCATGCCAAAAAGCTATCGAGCGTATCAAAGACAGTGTTCGCCCATTTATTACCCATAATCCAACTATCCTGTTGCTGCTAATTCCTTTGATGCTGCCTCTGCCCATGCTAACAATTGTTTTTTGAATCTTGGATAGGATGCTAATAAACGAATATCTGACAGGGTCGCGCCCAACAATGTTTCTGCATTTTTACCCTGATATTCAAGCAACATTCGCCCCAACACAGCCGGATCACTTGATCCCAAACCTAATCGTTCCTCCACCGGCTGTGAACGAAACTTTAAAGTCCGATAAATGGATTGCGCCGACTCGCGATAATTTGTGCCATTTGTCATCGCACAAAAAATCACATGACAAAAACCATTGAGTTCGGCTTGAGACATTTCTGGCAAATAAATTAATCTGCCGCCACCAAACCCCGCTTGTCCCACCATTTCAAAAAAATGTGCTTGCGCACATAAACAACACGCGGTCACCATATTGGATATTTTATTATGCCGATAATCATGATCAAGGTTTAGAATTTCTTGATACTCATGCGCCTGAAAACCACAGAATTGACAAGTATACTGATCGCGTCGAAAAATTCGATCACGAACAGGACGAAAGGTGGGATCCACCTTTCGTCTCATATACAGCGACCAATGTTCCTTCCCTAATGTCAATTGCAGTGATTGCATCTCGTGTCCTTGGCGTTAGGCGCCGCCTGCACCCGGCAATGTAGTTGTTCCAGAAATTGAACCTGCTTCAGCGCCTGCACCGAATACCGTTAAACCAATACCACCAAACAAGGCCGGCAAGAACAATAAGCCAACGGCTACAAACAACAATGCGATGGGAGTACCCACTGGAATTTGTGTTGGATTGTCACGATGTGCTTTAAACTTTAAAATAGCCGCAATCGCAAAACCAAACCCAGCAATAAATGCGCCACCGGTAATTAATTTTGCCAATGATGTAAATGAATGGGTTAAATTAGTGGCCACACCACTGATCCCCGTCACTGTACCACCAGCCGTTGCAGCAAATGCAAAACTCACATAAAAACACCCCGCTGCTATCGTTGATAACATTAAGGTTTTGATCACTCTCTTCATATTTTTCATCTCCCTTTTTTATAAAACCACCATTACGAACCGTTTGAAACACCAAAAATAGTTTCTAAAATCTGCCATGTACCAAAAATATTAATGGCCAACAAACCAGCAAATACATGCGCAACCGCCTTACCAAACATCCCCGGCTGTCCACCATGCGACCCAATATGCGTAAACAAAACCCAACCACGAATAAACGCGACAAAACCAATAAATTGTACAATACCGCCCGCCAACTTGAACATTAATTCATATTGAGTGTTGGTCGGACCTGGATAAGCAAGAATATTTGGCGAACCAAATGTGCTTTTCAACATCGCACCCAACAGCGATGGCCAATACAATAAAACAATGGCGACCAACAATTCTGTTAACGGTTTGCGCATATCCGTATGAACCGACATCATCATACGCAATTCACCATATTCTTTCAATTCATACATGGCGCGAAACGCACACCAAAAACCTGCTAAATAAGTCGCGGCAGTAACAAACCGCCATAACCCAGGCAATTCATTATTAAGATTTTGTAGTATTTGCGCTAAACTTGCAAAATCAAATGTCATAAAAACAATCCCTGATTATCTAATTATTGCTTATGCCATAATAAATTTTTATACCCGAGCTAGTTTCTACAATCCCGCTGTAGGGATCAATCGCTGTTACTTTGCCATAACCCGGCAAAAGATCACCCATGGTCACCGTCACTGCCGTACCATCTTCACCCGATAACCATGCGCGCCCTGGAATAACCGCGTGCACAAAATAATTTTTATCTCGGCGCATCAATTGCGTCTGCATCTGAGCCTTCTGTTGTTGTTTCAACTCGGCCGCTTTTTGTGCTGATTGCGTTTGCTGCACTTGTGTCGACAATGTTTTAATCGTCGTTTGTAATCCACCTAACCCCGTTTGCAAATCACCAATACTTCCTTGCAAGGTTGTCAATGTCGCTGCATTGGTTTGTTGCTGCTCTAACAATTGCTGTTGAGATTGCTGCAAACTGGTTAACTGCGCGGCATCCACATTTGACACCGGTGGAACTGGCGCTGTATTGACGCTTGAACTACCGCTTGTCGGCGATGTGGTTGTCGCTCCAGATGCATTCTTCCCTTGCAACAATTGATCGACCGCAGAATTGTCCGTCGCAGCGGTCTCGCTCGCTGTATTTTTTGTAGTTGCCGCACTGCTGGCAGGTTTAATAATCGCATGTTTGGATTGCAAGCCTGTCACAGCCCTCATTCCACCGGCAATCAATGAATATAATTTGTAGCCGACTAACGCAATCAAGATCAAAAAAATAATCATTAATATCATGTGTTTCTTAGATCGCTGTTCTGACTTTTTCACAACAGACAACCCTTCAGCCGAATCAGCACCGGCGGCATGTTCATCCTGATCATACACAACATTGTCATCATCATTTAACTGATATTCCAAATTTTCATCTTCATAATTTTGAGCCATAATCACTCGCTCCTATCGCTTATCATTAAAATTATTCAAACCCTGGTTTTGCAACCGTTGTCGTAAATAGCACGCCAATACCCACGCCCGCATCAATCTTCACCGTTGGTGGTCGAGTCATATAATTACCAACCACGCCACTTAAAGACTGCCCAACTTGACCAAGCGCAACCATCAGTCGACCACCCGCACTTAAGCTGGGCGTAGTCTGCGTCGTCACGCCTGCATTGCTCACCACTGCCGATCCAGATGAGGTCAGCGCAGAAGAATATCCCTCTACGAAACTGGCGGCAAACAATGAACCATAACGTGATAAATAATGGTTATTCACGCTGCTCGCTAATGCAGTATAAGCAGTATCTGGATTGATGGCGACCGCATCTATCGTCACCACATCGGGCCAATCCTTCATCGTTAACTGTGTAAAATTCAATGTTAAACGTTGTGGACCATTGGTTCCCTGAATAGTCACGGTTTTAATACTGCCAATCAATTTAGCACCTTTCAAAGGACCCGACACAATAGACGCCATAATCGGTCCAGGATAATCACTATCAACAGCCGTTTCTAACACGCCAAAGGTAATATCACCGGCTTTCACGAGCGGCTGTGATCCAGCATCTTTCTTCTGACTGTTTTTATCGCTCGCACTTGTTTGGCCATTCGGTGATGTCACACTGCTGCTACCGTCGGACGAACTCTGATCGGACAATTTACCCGTATATTGATATGTTTGATTCGTTGTGCCCCAAGATGAATATAACTGCTGCGCTTGAGTAGACATAGCGGCCTGCAACGCTTGAACTTCTTGTTGTGTCTGTTGCGCTTTTTGTGTCGCTGTTTGCTGAGCTGCCGCTGTTTGCGCTCGCTGCAATTCTTGCATCTGTTGCTGTAACGCCTGTTCTTGTTGTTGTTTTGTCGCTTGTGATACCTCATCACTACCCGTTACGTTTGTATCATCATGTTCTGCACGATAAGCTGACAACAATTGTTGTGCTTGATCCGGCGTTAATTGACCTGATTTAACCAAATCATTTAATCGAGCCGCATATGTAGCGGCCGGCATTTCTTGATCATCAAAATCCTGCAACGTTTTTGCCGTATCCGCCGACACACCACCGCTTCTTTGCATTTGCGCTAAGGCATCAGATGTATGAGCCTGCACTGTTTTACTTTGCGCTTTCTCCGCGGCAGTAGTTTTTGATGAGAATGAAGTAGACACGCCATGTTGTTTCACATAAGCATCTTTTAAATGTTGCGCCTGATCAGCGGTTAATTTCCCTTGTTTCACCAAATTACCCAAGGCCGCATTATAATCTGATATGGACATGCCTTTTTTTGATAACTCTTGCAATTGTGATGCAACATTCGGCACCATCTCACCGGTCGCCACCATTTGATTCGCTAAATCATCCGCTGCAACCGCGTCGTCTTCAGCCTTTTGTTGCGTCACCGCAACATTCTGTTTTTTATACGCTGCCAATAACTGTTTTGCTTGATCCGGCGTCAACTTTCCTTCCGAAACTAATTTATTCAATTCGGCTGCATAAGCGCTCACGGACATATTTGCATCTTGCATTTTCTTAAGCTCAGCCGCGGTCTCAGGCATTATTGCACCTTGTTGAGATAACTGATCTACTAAACCATCGGCCGCTTTTCCTTGTTCACAAGGGTTGCAGGGTTGCACTGTTTGCGTCGGCGCTGTCTGATCGACCGCCACCTCTCCAGTAGTAATAAAATCGCCAACAGACGTCCGTCCTTTCTGTAAAGCGGTTTGCGTTGTTATTTTTTGTGATTGTAATAATGCATTAAGATATTCTGGCGACATTTTTTGGGTTTTCGGCACCTCTGATGATGAGCCTGTTGTCGGTGATAAATTAGCAACGCTAGCACTGCCACTCACGCCTAATAATGTCGTATGCGTATATTGATAGAACACGACGATCACAACAACGCCCAAGAATACGCCCAACAAGATAAACAAGCTGCGCAATCTTGTATTACTTAATAATTTTTTCCAGATTGCCATCACAATCCCTCTATTGTTAATTGAACCGGTTGCCCAAATTTCGATACAAGCACCATTGGGCTTTTTTGCATTTCATAAGCCTTCATGCCATCTGGGCTTGTCACAACGCTATCCCAACTCGGCGACAACACCGTTAAATGTGTACGCAAATACATTTTATCTCCAAGCAACCAAGCTTGAGATTGCGAATCACTCACTTGCAATATTTGTGAATCCGCCGGCGGCACACCATCTAAAACAGACAACAATTCATCGCTCACCGGCGATGCAATTTGATTTGTATTGCTCATCGTTGCATTAGGTCCGGCATCTTGTATGCGCAAATCCAAACGATAATCAACGGCTTGACCACCCGGCACCAACGTCAACATCACCGGAGTGGATAACCCTTTTAAATTCACCGCCAAGTTGCCATACGTATACATATCGATCGCTTGAATCATCATGGTATTGCTGCCCGACGCCACCTGAATATTAAACGCTTTTGAATTGCCCAAATCATAAGAATCTATCGGCCAATCGGCTCCCGTGTTATCAACAAATACAACCGATGTTACAAATCCTTGTTGCAACCGCACGACAGGTGGTGTTGCACCTGGCGCTAAATTAACGGTTGGCGTACTCACGGTTGGTTTGGGCGGAAATGTCGCTGATGCCGCTTTCGCAAACTGAGTTTCTTGCAACCGTTTTTTCAAATAGATAATTTGATCGGGGGTCATTGGCAACGATTGCTCGGCTACATCTTGAAACGCTTGTTTCTGATTCACATTCGGCGTGGCAAACACATGTTCTGGATCTAAATCCATACTGCCCGAAGAGAGTGTGTTTACAGGTTGTAATGTCAACCCATTTCTCGATGTTGGTGATTGACTCGCTGTCTCTGTTGTCTCCGTGTCGTCGCTTGCATCATCAGTCGCCGTCGAACTTTTTTGTGTCGCACTATCTGTTGATGAAAAATCAACTGGATTTTCAGCGGTCAACTGTAATGATTGTGCATCACCATTGGATTGTGAGTGATCCGATTGCGTCTTAGTAGTGCCAGATATGGCATCAACTGTCGTAGAAACACCATTGTCCGCAGCGTACAGCATTTGAGCTCCGCCAAGTGCAAATAATGAACATATTGCTGCTATTACAATAATGATGTTCTTTTTTTTGTCAGCTTTATTCATTTTCATCATTGCCTCTTACTGCTGTCCCGACACAAACTGACTAATTCCAACCCCGCTAATGTTATCTAATGTTGAAATGCGTGTAATGGTTAAGGTCACCATAAAATTCTGCGTGCTGGGAGAATCCGTTCCCTGCATCGTCACCGTAATAGGCATTTGCACTTTCCATGTATAACTATTATTGAACACAAACTTGTTTGTCACCACGGGAGCTCCCGTGACTACCGCTGATACAATCAATTTGTTTTTTATAACAGCAGATAAAGAATTAGAGTCTTTTACAGAATTTAAAAATGCCTTCCACCCCTCATCAGTAAAATACTGCTCATTATCCTGAAACGTTTTTTGATAATTCACAAAACTATAGGAATAAATTGAGATAACCGCGTTGCTCGCCCACTGCAATAATGCCTGATCCGATAAATTAGGTTGGTTTAAAGGCACCAAGGAAATAATGCGGCCATCGTTGGTGGTTGCAAAATAGGTAGGCGCAGGACGAGTTGCCAAAATACCAAAGATGGCGCCCACTAAACCAGCAATAATCAGCAACGCCAACATCAAGGCAACAACGATTGTTCGGTAACCATCCCGATAAAACTCATTACGATGTTTTACTTCTTCCAAGGCATCATAAGCCATTAATTCTATCCTTTTTTACTTTCACTCTATTTGACTATATATCAGACATAAACAATGCACAAGACCTAGCCTGCATATTTCATTTTTTGTACAACACCTACTACTCTTTACTCGGCGCCCCCTCGCAACCTCGTGGTAATACCAATGCGTCGATCACCGGCTTTATCCTGTTTTGTTGAGTTACCCCCACCTGATGCAACCATTACATTATCCATTAATCCTGCATTCCATAACATATCCATGATCGCTTGCGCCTGCTGTTCTGATATAGCTTGATTTTGAGCACGAGTAGATAATACATCATTATCCACCATCACCGTTGTCGTCGTTCGATTGTAACACTGTAAAAACTGTGCAATCAGCGACGCTGTTGACTGAAATCCAGAATCTACTGTAGCAGACGCCGCATTAGAAAACGCCTCTGACAACGGCAGCGTCAAAAAGACATTATCGCCTAACACATCAACTTGAATACCTTTTTGAGCCAACATCGACGCACGCGCAGCTTGTGTTTCTGGATAACAAGCCACGCTATGCACTAATACTTGATCAGATTCTGGCTGCGAAACCACGCAACCCGCCAACCCCAAAAAACTAACCGCCAATAAACAAAAACACTTTCCAACAACTCGGCCGCAAGCGGCCGAGATTGTTTCCTGGATTGATTTCGCCTGCGCGGGAAACCCGCGCGAACGGCGACCAGAGGGGAGCATTGCATTGCTCCCCTCTGGACTCCCCAGCGCCCTTGTCTCCGCTGCTTGCAGCGGAGATTTCTTACTTTTAATTACCATGCTCATAATAATTCCTCTGCATCTGTGCTTGCTAAAGAACCTGAACCCGCGTCCCCCGCCTGTTGCATCTGTTTAAAACTATCGGATAACTCATAAACCAATGCAGCTATTTCTTGTGCGCTTGGCGAGAATAAAATTTCAGGCGGATAATGCGTACCAACCTGCATGTCTTTGACAATCTCCATCGATACTTTATTGGCTTCCGCATCAGATTTACCAAATAATCGTTCGGTATAACCAATTTTTTCATTGCAGATACTCTTTTGTAACAGCGGCGCCGTGAATCGTGATAACTCGTCCGGAGAGACAAATTTATGTGTCAACTCTGGCACAGTAATCGGCGAGAAGATATTTAATGTCCCTTCTTTTGCCAACTCTTCTTCAGATTCCCCAATTTCAACCGATTGAGTCTGTTCCTGTATCGCAATTAATGCCGATACACCACGCTCAATTAACGTCGGTGCTGTGTCATGATGCAACGTATCTGACACGGTTTGAATATGTTGTGAAAACTCTGGCACATTGAAGGTGACATTCCCTTCTTTCACAACATCAGCAAATGCAGCGAAGCTATGTTCTAATTCAATCAACACCGCATTTTTTGGCAAATCGACTTGTAAAAAATGAGTCAGGCGCATTTTTTCAACGTGCGTAGGGTTCGCATAAAATGTTCTATAGCGCACAATCTTAGATTGGAAAAACAAATGCGCTTCACCTTGTCGCTGATCTTTTAAATCCAATAAGTCGATTCGAGAACGTCGTTCAGCAGACGCGCTATGCGTATCAGAATAATGATG
>Ga0155964_139_pt1 | contig 10611 bp, 9 predicted proteins | sample RifCSPlowO2_02_FD_107618 | JGI IMG/M metagenome (GOLD analysis project Ga0155964, IMG submission 107618) | Gammaproteobacteria bacterium RIFCSPLOWO2_02_FULL_42_9 | reverse complement strand
GTTGCTATAAACCTTGTGTTTTCGAAAAAATAGAATAAAAATTACAATATTAATTATAACGCTGGCGATTAATAAAATTTCGATCATGTTGTCCATTCCTTTATTACATTTAGATAGCAACTACGCTTGCTTTAATTTTTTCAAAACTCAAGGTCTCATGGCAGACGTTGAGCTATTCTGTGCTGTTCCAGATTCTTTTGACTCATTCGTTGGCTTTGGCAGTTTTCCATATTCCTGTAATAGCAACCTCATGGCATATAAGTCGGCTTGGCTCACGGGAGTTACAATCGCATTATTATCCGGTGCAGATGGAAGATCATAGCTAAACTCTTTACGCGGCCTTAAATGCAACAGATGGTGTTCAATCATTGAGTCAATCACGCTTTGTTTAATTTTTTGGCAAAGTTCATCACGGATTAAAAAACCTTCTTGGGTATGTACGAGCTGTTGCAGCACTTCTAGCAACTGATCCTTTGACCACTTCGGTTCTGGTTCCCTTGAATCAGGACTTTGATAATGCCTAGCTAAAGACTCTGTAAAATATTCTGGTCGGCAGGCTCGTCGTAATCGCTCTAAGGCTCCTATAACTAAATCAAATCCTTCGCGGCGCAAATGCCCTTTATTTAATGTCCATTGTAAAGCAAGTTGTTTCATATGCATCATATTACCACCACATATGTCGTACGCCATTTTAAACGGTGGCGGCGCATGACCGCTCCAATCAAAGTCTGGCACAACTTTTTCAGCCCAATAACGTGCTGCCTCTTGTTGATCAAGATTACCAATCACATAACTTTTGTAGTGATCTTGGTTTACAAAACGTGACAACCATAAATGAAAAAAACTGCTACTGCTACCTAAAATAACATGAAAACGGGCTTCTTGTTTGGTTTTTCCCACAAACCATTTAAATAAGTTTCTCAATACGTCCTGCCCATCTGGGTGTTTCAACAGCGCTTTTAATTCATTAGCTTCATCAATAAATAAAACAGGATTGGTTTTAAAACCAAATAAAGTTTTTTGGGGCAATGCGCGGCTAATCACCTCAAAAACAACATTTAACTTGTCAGCACTATTGCGTTCCTTAGCAGCTTCGGTCTCTATAGCTTTTTTTGCTAATGTCACTTCAAAATCAGGACCAATACCGAATATGGAGCTACCATCCACTTTTATTGAAGTCTCAGGTAACATAGCATGGATGCGTTGCAACAACCCTAATGACTCCTCCGCAAAAATCCTATATACCCCCTCAGGCGTATTAAAGCTTACGTTTCGAAGATCAATGTGCAAAATCGGACGTTTCTTGGCAGCCATTTGTGACAAAACATGTCTTAATAACGTCGTTTTTCCAGAGTTTGGCGGACCTAAAAATACCGAGATCTGTGGGTCTTGATTAAGAATAGCTTCCACATCTTTGCACTCACGATTGCGGTTAAAAAATCTTTCCGGTTCTAGACAGGGTGTGACCCCAGGCCTTACGTACACTTGTGCCTGTGAGGCCATGCGAATGGGTGGTAATACTCCAGTACGAGGAAATAAGGAAGCCACTGAATTTCCAATCAATCCCTGCCCCACTTGGCGCATAGTTCTTGCTAATGAAAAAATTTTAGGCATCTGATTTATCCCCATCTGGAAAATGGCTACGCTGGCTAATTCAGTTTTTTCTACCGACTTATTTTATAATAATCTTATTAAAATTTATTTTTAATCTGCAAGAAACACACTGTGCGCAATGGTAGCATGAAGTTGTTTTTGATGCAAAAATTTTTGTTATTTAAAACAATAACCATATATTTTATGAGTACTCTGATAATCTTTGGTGCCGAGGAGAGGACTCGAACCTCCACAGGGTTTCCCCCACAAGTACCTGAAACTTGCGTGTCTACCAATTCCACCACCCCGGCTTTGTTCTTGTGCAACACTCGCCATCCATGGCGTCAGATAATATCACGTTGTTGATGACCTTCATCCGGCCCAAACTCGTCATGCTCCTATTCGTCGCATGACTTCCTGTTTGGGCGTTCAGCGTTGCTTCACCCAATTCCACCACCCCGGCTTTACTATAAGCAATGTACTCATCGCTGGTCGTTCTGTCAAATAAATGAGACAATAGAATTCTCATATGAGCGGCTGATTTATGGACATTACTACATCGACTTCGTTGGCCAAGATGCCGTGCACGATTTTGAAGGGCGTTGGGTCGAGTTTGCAAGCAAAACTTCAAAAGCTGGGTATTGAAACGATCCAAGATTTACTGTTTCATTTGCCGCGCGCATATCAAGACCGTACGCGAATTGTGCCATTGCGGTGTATTCGACCCGGTCAAGTGGTGGCGATTGAGGCGAAAGTGAAATCTTCCGATGTCTTGTTTCAAGGGCGGCGACAGCTGATTTGTTTGCTATCTGATGGCAGCGGTTTTTTAACGATTCGATTTTTTCATTTTAATCGGTCGCAATATAATAATTTAAAAACTGGATTTCGACTTCGTTGTTTTGGCGAAGTGCGTTTTGGTAAAAATGGATACGAAATGATCCATCCAGAATATGTGGGTATTTTGGATGATCAACCGGCATCGGTCGAAGAATATTTAACGCCCGTGTATCCGACAACCGAAGGTATTTCGCAATACAGTTGGCGCAGACTTCAATCTCAAGCATTGCAGTGGATTGATCGCGGGATGCAAGAATTATTGCCGCCGAATCTTTTGCAGAAATTCAAATTTTCAACTCTAAAAGAAACATTGTTATATTTACATCGGCCGCCGCCTGACGCGCCGATTCAACTGTTGATAGATGGTAAACATCCCTTTCAGGCGCGTTTGATTTTTGAAGAATTATTAGCGCATTATTTGAGTTTGCGCAAATTGCGTGAGAATGCCAAAAAACATTCGGCCGTTGTTTTATCGGCCGAGGGCGCGCTCATCAAGAAATTTTTACAGCAGTTACCGTTTCAATTAACGGCTGCTCAGCAGCGTGTTTATCAAGAAATTGCCGATGATTTATTGCAAACCCATCCGATGATGCGGTTGCTTCAAGGTGACGTTGGCTCTGGAAAAACAGTGGTTTCAGCGCTAGCCGTCTTGCATGCCGTGTCGAATGGGTGTCAAGCAGTTGTGATGGCGCCGACGGAATTGTTGGCCGAGCAGCATCTCAAGAATTTTAAACAATGGTTGGAGCCGCTCGATATTAAGGTGGCGTGGTTGTCGGGTCAATTAAAGGCAAAAGAAAGGCGAGAAACGTTAGCGATTATTGAAAATGGCGAAGCGCAAGTAATTATTGGCACGCACGCATTGTTTCAAGAGGGTGTTGAATTTAAGCGGCTAGCATTAATGGTCGTGGATGAGCAGCATCGTTTCGGTGTGCATCAGCGTTTGGCGTTGCGCGAAAAAGGATATCACGATAATCAATATCCGCATCAACTCATCATGACCGCAACACCGATTCCTCGTACCTTGGCGATGTCGGCGTATGCGGATTTAGATCATTCGATCATTGATGAATTGCCGCCGGGGCGCAAACTGGTGACGACAACGGTGTTATCAAACAATCGACGCAATGATGTTATTGCACGTATTCGACAGGCGTGTCATGAAAAGCGCCAGGTGTATTGGGTGTGCACGTTGATTGAAGAATCTGAAATCTTGCAATGTCAGGCAGCAGAAAAAACCGCCGAAAGTTTAAAACAACTGTTGCCGGAATGTCATGTTGCTTTGATTCATGGTCGCATGAAGTCGGCGGAAAAAGATAAAATTATGCAGGATTTTAAGGCGAAACAATATGATTTGCTGGTGGCGACAACGGTTATTGAAGTCGGTGTCGATGTGCCGAATGCCAGTTTGATGGTGGTCGAAAATGCAGAGCGTTTGGGGTTGGCGCAGTTACATCAGTTGCGCGGACGCATTGGCCGCGGATCAGTTGGAAGTTATTGCGTCTTGCTCTATCAACAGCCGCTATCGGAAGGCGCAAGCAAGCGGTTATCGATTATGCGAAAAAGTTGCGATGGTTTTGTGATTGCGCAAAAAGATTTAGAAATCCGTGGCCCCGGCGAAGTGTTAGGAACAAAGCAAGCGGGTATTGTCGGTATGCGCATTGCGAATATCGTGCGCGATCAATATCTGTTGCCGAAAGTCCAAGAAGTATCGTTAGAAATTATTCGTCATCACGCATCGATTATTCCGCTGCTCGAACATCGGTGGATTGAGAGTGCGGAGGATTATGGGCGGGTGTGATGTTATCATTGACGCGTCTTGTGACGCGGGCGCGTCAAGTCATGCTGTCATCCCCGGGATTTTGCGAAGCAAAATAGCCGGGGATCCATAGGTTGCTAAGTCAAAGATTAAAACATATAACAAGATAGATGTTCATTTAGGAATGGATCCCCGACAAATGCTGCGCATTTTCGGGGATGACAAAGCAAGCGTAGGCCCAACAAATTATTCCTGTTTCGCTCAGCACCAACCTACATTTTATTTAGCCAAACCTCCCTCGCTATTGTTTCGGCGGAAAAGCATTTTCGGGGATGACGCACGGGCGCATCAATTTATATGTAAAATCGCCGATGTATATTGTAGTGAGCTGTAAGGTAATGCGCTTGTTCCGAGCGGCCGCGCCGTAAATGTAAGCGTTGAAGTTTGCGCGTTGTATTGTGGCGATTCGAGTATCAATATTTGATAGAGACTGCTTTTGTTAGTGTTTTGGTTGACCATGGCGCCGGTGAGTATGCCGTTGGGCGGATTGTCTTTAAAGCTATTAGAACCCACTGACCAGGCGCTGACAAAATTTTGCATGGTGGCAACACCTTCTTTGCGATTTGGTCTTTCTGAAAAATAAGTGATGTAAGGTGATACATCAGATAGTGTGATGGTGTAATAACCGGATTTCCCTGCCAATGATTTTAATTGTGCGGTGCTTCCCGTTACAACAAAACCCAAATTGAGTCCGCTTGTGTTGGCCGTTGTTGATGTTGCAGGCTGTGTGGTCGTTGTTTGTGTGGTCGTTGTTTGAGTAGTCACAGCATAACCCGTTATTGACAGACTGCATAATGCGATGGAGACAAAACCAAGCGTCTTTTTCATATCATCCTCCCGATGTAATTATCTGATGAAAGTAGATTAGCATATCTATAGCCAAATTTTAATGTTTGCGTGCGGTGATATATCTCGTTAATTCAGCGAGCGGTGAGACGCATAGCTGCATATTGGTTAAAAATTGCGTAGCTTGTTCAAAGAGCTCATCGATTTTTTCTTGAGCAGTTTTTAAGCCAACGAGCTGCGTATAAGTGGAAACGGTTTCAGATGCATGATCGAAAACATCATCTTGAATTTGAAAGGCAACGCCAAGACATGTTGCAAAATTAATTAATTGATTGAAAATAGTTTCGTCTTGACAGTTTGCCGCAATCGCACCTAATGCAATGCTTGCTTCAAAGAGTGCGCCCGTTTTTTTTTGATACATGCCGAGTAACTGATCGGGGGTTATGTCAGTGTTCGTTGTGATATCAATAGTTTGACCTTCTACCATTTCTAAGTTTGCTCGTGCAAGTGTGAACTGCATTTTACATTGTTGAGAAGTGTTAAATAAAGGGTTGGCTTGTGATAATTTTTGAAATGCAAGCGCCTGTAGCGCGTCACCCGCTAAAACGGCAATGGCTTCATTAAATTTTTTATGACAGGTGGGTTTGCCACGACGCATATCATCATTATCCATGGAGGGTAAATCATCGTGAATTAATGAATAACAATGAATGAGTTCAATCGCAAAAGCAGGTGTGTCGAGAGCGTCTAATGAAGTGTTAAATGTTTCGCCGGTTAGATAAACTAAGATAGGGCGCAATCGTTTACCGCCATTTAAAACCGAATAACGTATGGCCTCATGTAATAGGTTGTTTTTTGCATAGGGTAATTGTGTTTTTAGAACGGACTGAATGCGATTTTGATATTGTTTCAGCCTAACATTAAAGTTCACAAATTATTCTTCCGGTTCAAAGTCTTTTAATTTATCGTTCGTGAGCAATTTTACTTTTTGTTCCGCTTGCGTTAATGATTTTTGACAATCTTTAATAATTGAGATGCCTTTTTCAAATAATGCTAAAGATTTTTCTAAGTCAAGTTGCTCGGATTCCATTTGTTCAACAATGGCGTCGAGGTTATTTAGCATGTCGGTTAGATTTTGCTTTTTAGAATTTTTATTAGTCATATTTTTGTCCTATAGGGGTAAGAGACGTAGTAAATTATACAGCATCTTCGACATACATCAATGTTGCGCATTGCCTTATTCTTGATGGAAGCGTTGTAGCGATTGCTTGAAACAGGTTAGCCAATGCGGCAAAAGATTGATAAGATACCGCCTCAGATTAACCTAACGGCCAATAACAGAAGAAGGAACAAAAAAATGATGCTAATAGTCAATGTGATAATGATGAGATGCTTTAATCTAGGCTTTATCAGCCACTCAAATCCACGGAAAAGATAGATAAAATATTGGGACGATATGTTCTTTGGCATAGAGATCTCCTTTGAGATTTTTATACGACGACATATCTTTAGTGTTTTTAAACAAACAGAGGTGAATTATGGCAAAGTGGAACGAGGCGGGGTGTGTGGTAGAGAAGGGGCAAGATGAAGAGAGGCAAGCATTGCTTTCCCCCTCTCGTTCCTATCATTCTGTGTTGAGGTTGTTAGAACAGCGAAGTCGGATTATTGAGCCAGATCAGCAGGATCAGCGCGCTTATTTGCATAGTGGCGTGTATTATTTAATGTATTTGTTGGCGTTGGCAAATGGATATACGGCGTGGAGCGTGGGAGCAGATTTAGGTGAATGGGCAAGCGGTGATGTTCTTGCTTTGACGGATATATTTAAATATTTTTTTGCCGGTGTCGCCGCGGTTGCTGATTGGGTTTTAGCATTGCGTTATTCAATGCGCGGGGTGGATTTTCTTTTTAAAGAACGATTTAATGTAAAAGCATGGATTGCGGCATTGGTCACTAGTTTTGCGTTTGCAGGGTTGACGCATCGGGCGGCATTAATTGCGGGTGATGATAGTATTTCAGGGATGATCATGATTCCTGCTTATTTATTGCGTGTGCCGATTATTTATTTTTCAGCTTTTGCTTTCAAAGGCGCCATGTCCATGCCAAGTGCGCGGGATTGTTCGGAGAGAATTGATTTGTTGTGGCGTTTGGCGAGGATGCAAGAAAAGATTTTGTCGGCAGAAGAAACGGAAGTTCAGCAAATATATGCATCTTGTTTTTTGCCGCAAGGCAACATGCTGGCGATTGTGAATCGGTTGTTGCATGATAGTCTTAAAGAAGATGATTTGAGAGAGGAGAAAAAGCCTGATGTAGTCGACAGAAAGGCTGCATGGTTGGAAAAAATGAGAAGTGGCGTGAGCACGGCGATTGGTATATTTGGCCCGGCGCCATTATTAATTCCGCCGGTTCGTGCGTTGGTACGTGACGGGTTGGTTGATTTGGGAGCGCCAGAAGATGGATGGGGGGCAGAAGCTGTAGCAGATACCGTTGCGGTTGCTTGTGTGGGTACGGTGTCGCTTTTGTGGAGCTATGCCATGCGTAAGTTATCAAGAGGGTGGGACGATCAAACTCGATTTCAATTAAAAGTGCCACAAGATAAATTTAAACCCGTACGTCATCTTGCTACAGCTGTGCCTGTCGCTGCTTATGGAAAAGAAATGTTGGATAGTGTGAGTGGTGTACTAAAATATCCGGGTGGTGTTGTTGCGATTGTGGCAACCATTTCGTTGTTCCATGATGCTTTGGGCAAGGAGCCGGTGGAGACGACACAGGATCATCGTATGGCAGTTTATATTTTGACAAGAAAGTTGTGGGAAGCGGTTCGCCAATTGCCGCAAGCAGAAGTGAAAGATTTACATTGCGCAGCGAGCCAGTTGTATAGATCGAGATTTGGTTAGACAGGAGTTTATAACATTTTGATCTGCCATATATTCCATTGTGATAAATGGTTTTATGTCGGATCAGGCTTATTTTCAGGCGTACCCCTGTTGAGCTTTTGGCGCGCTATTTTGCCGGAAAAGAGATTGATAACGTGAGTGCTTCATCATTTCACAGCCTCATTGATATTCGCTATATCCTTAAATTCTTTTTTAGCTTCTAGTATCGCTTTATGCAGCGTGCTGGCAAATAATTTGCGATCCGGAATTTTGGTTTTGTATTCAGCCACTTCGATTTGATCATTATTCAGCACCAGCAATTCTACTTGCTCTTTGTTCTTTTCAGCACATAAAACGAGACCCATTGGTTTGTTTTCACCTTCTCGCATTTCATATTTTTCTAGCCAACGCAAATAAAGTTCCATTTGGCCTTTATATGCGGCTTGAAATTTTCCAAGTTTTAATTCAATGACGACCAATCTTTTCCATGTTCTGTGGTAAAACAAAAGATCAATATAGAAATCTTCATGGTCAATGGTGATGCGTTTTTGTTGCCCCATAAAGGCAAAATCCGAACCCATTTCAACCAAAAATTCTTTCATTTTATATAAAATCGCATTTTCTAAATCTTTTTCGCTGTAAGTGTCATGCAGCTCTAAAAAATCTAGCACATACGGATCTTTAAACGTTAAATCTAGGGAAAGTTCCTTTTTATCGCGAAGACTTTGCAAGTCGTTTTTGATGGTTTGTTCTGGTTTTTTTGAAATAGCAGTTCTTTCAAAAAGCATGCTGTTTATCCTTTCTTGTAAAGTTCGTACCGACCATCGTTCATAAGCGCAAAGTTCAAAATAAAAGTTCCTTTTTAAGGCATCTTCTATATAAATCAGATTACGAATATGAGTCCATGTTAATTTCTCACTCAGTGAGTGAGGAATCTCGCTCGTCGGAAACACCTGCACAAATTTAATAAAATTACGCAAATTTGTTTCATTAAAGCCCTTCCCATAATGTAATGTCAACTGCTTGCTTAATTCCTTGACCACCTGTTTGCCATAATCAGCTCGGTTATTTTTGATGATATCGGTATTAATGATATGCCGACATTCCAATAAAGAATAACCATCTCGCGATTAATGGTTGAGATTACGTTCTTTTTGGAGCTTTCAATAAGCGTGGCTATTTCTTGAAAAAGTTTATCTTGTTTGGAGGTTGTTAATTTATTCATAGTAAAACCTTCTGTGATTGTATGCAGTAATTTGTTGAAATAATAGCATGATATCTTATATCAAATAATACTACAAAGTCCCGTGAAATTCGGCATAATACCATTCGCCAATTGCCGCAAGCAGAAGTGAAAGATTTACATCGCGCAGCGAGCCAGTTGCATTGTAGATCGATATTTGTTTAGAAAGGAATTTATAACATTTTGACCAGCCATAGACTCTATTGTGGCAAATGGTTTCGTGTCGCCGACGGCTTAAAAAGTTTATAACATGTTATAAAGAGGTTTGTAACATGTTATAAACTGTGCTATAGTAAGGGTGTTGAATGTACCCGAGGTTTATATGGCAAGGAGCAGCGAGATTCGATCATTTTTGTTAAAAGAGATTCCGCGTCATTCTCAAGATGTTGTGACATTTGCGGCCATGAAGTTCAATGTGGCTCGTATGACGATTTATCGTCATCTTCAAAAATTGGTGAAACAAAATCAAGTGGTGCAGACGGGTGAGAAACGTGGGGTCGAATATTTTTTAAATACGGCTTTGGAGAGAGTGCTGCGATTTAAAATTGCGTCTGGTCTTGAGGAAGCTGATGTATGGAGTCAGTATTTTAAAACGCCTTTTCAGAAGTTGCCTAAAAATATTCTTGATATCTGTGAATATGGTTTTACGGAAATGTTTAATAATGCCAAAGAGCATTCCGAAGGGACAGATATTATTGTTGAGAAGAGTTGGTCCAAACATCACATGATGATTAATTTACTTGATAATGGTGTTGGTGTTTTTCAAAAATTGCAGCGCGCATTTCACTTTCAGGATATGAGGGAAGGGATGCTTGCTCTATCGAAAGGCAAACTAACCACTGATCCAAATAATCATACGGGTGAAGGTATTTTTTTTACTTCGCGAATATTTGATGTGTTTCAATTGTCTGCGAATGGGTTGTGTTATTTGAGAGATAATGTAGAAAATGATTTTTCAATTAGCGAGGATAAAATAAGTTGTGGAACCCGTGTGTATATGAAAATCGCGAGGGATTCTAGACGAGATTTAGTTGAGATATTTAAAAATTTTCAGGGCGGAGAAGAAAATTTATCGTTTACTAAAACAGAAGTTCTCGTGAAGTTGAGTCAATTCGGGGAAGATCGTTTTGTTTCTCGGTCGCAAGCGAAAAGAATTGTGCGCGGATTAGAAAAATTCGAGCATGTTAAGTTTGATTTTAGAGATGTTGAAATGGTGGGGCAAGGCTTTGTGGATGAGGTATTTCGTGTGTTTCAGAATAAATATCCAAAAATTAAAATCGAGTATGTAAACGCAGTAGGCAATGTTGAGTTTATGGTTAAGCGCGGGATTGATACGGGGAAGGGGTGATATTGGTTGTTCTTCTAAAAGGAAAAGAAAACTTTTTTGCTTGGTTCTGCTCTGAACGAGCAAGGCGGCGGGAGCGGAGTTTATCCCGCACTTGATGCGGGACTTCGGATCGGGC
>Ga0155964_193_pt2 | contig 10973 bp, 4 predicted proteins | sample RifCSPlowO2_02_FD_107618 | JGI IMG/M metagenome (GOLD analysis project Ga0155964, IMG submission 107618) | Gammaproteobacteria bacterium RIFCSPLOWO2_02_FULL_42_9 | reverse complement strand
TTACCGGAATTACTGGCGATGCACAAAAAAACGCACTTGCCAGACTTTCCATTTTACAAAAAGATTTTCAAAACAAAAAAATCTCGGCCAAACAGGCCTATAAATTATTAGCGCAGGGTGAAACAACCATTCAAGAAGCCATCAAACCTTTTGGCTATTTTAAATCAACCGTTAGCGAGCGATTAACGCAAGATGATAACAAAAATTGGCTGGCTATTTATCATGTCAATCCCGGCCCTCAACTGCATGTGACAAAACTCAGCATGACCGTCATCGGCCCTGGCAACGATGATAAAGAAATCAATGCATTAATTCCGACACTCCCCTTAAAAGAAGGCGATGCTTTTAATACCAATAATTATAATTTAAGCGTCGATAAACTCTTGGAACAAGCACATGAAGAGGGCTACTTAAAAGCAAAATTTGATGTGAATAAAATCATGATCAATCTCAACAACTATTTATGCTCTATCACCCTGACGCTCAACACGGGACCTCAATACTATTTTGGCAATATTTCATTTGGCTCAACACCATTAAGTGAAAAATTTTTAAGGCGCTATGTAATTTTCAAACCCGGGGATCCATTTTCCTATGATATTCTCTTACGCTTTCAACAAAATTTATCATCGGGCGGCTATTTTAGTAGCGCGTCTGTTATACCAAACATCAAAAAAGCAAACAACTATCGCATCCCGATGGAAGCCAAATTTCAAATGAACAAACGCCGCGAATATAAATTCGGTATTGGCTACGGCACCAACACCGGCATTCGAGGCACCATCGGTTATTCCATGCGCTGGGTTAATCGTTATGGCCATCAGTTTGATAGTTCTTTACAATTATCACAAATACAACAATATATTGCCGCACAATATATTATCCCCGGAAAAAATCCCTCGATCAGTAACTGGATGTTCACAACCTCTTTCTTAAAATTAACACCCAAGCGCGGTAAAAGTTTAACAAAAAGTATCGGTATTTCGCACATCAGAAACTATGCCAACTGGCAACGCACCTTAGCATTAAACTACGAAATAGAACGCTATCGATTTGATGAAAATGAGCCTTATAAATCATCAAAATTATTAATGCCGAGCATCACACTCACTTATACCAATCCACGAAACGAGCTAAACGTCAAAAATGGACAACGATTTTCACTCACCATGAAAGGCGCGAGTACCGATGTCGTTTCCACCGCTACGTTTCTACAACCCGAATTACAATATAAGTTAATTACCACTTTACTGGAAGGCAATCGTTTTATCTTCAAAGCGGACTATGGATATACGATCGTACATGATTTAACAAAACTTCCCTTATCAAAACGTTTTTATGCGGGCGGCATACAAAGCGTACGTGGTTACAGCTTTAAAGGACTCGGTCCCGGAAAATATTTAGTCGCGGGCAGCGCAGAATACCAACGCAAAATTGTTGGCAATTTTTATGCGGCCATCTTTTATGACATTGGCAATGCCATCAATCATGCCACCGACCCACTCAAACGCGGCGCAGGCATCGGCACCATTTGGTTATCCCCCATTGGAGATATACAACTTTATGTCGCACGCCCCTTAAGTTACGATGGCAATCCACTACGATTTGAATTCAGTTTGGGGCCGGATTTATGATCATAAAAATCATTAAACACACGCTATTTACACTCTTAATCGCCGTTGTGATTTTGTTTTTCTTTATCACGACAACACAAAGTGGATTAAAACTAACCGTGTTCGTTTTAACAAAAACCTTGCCCGGCACATTACACATTGACAAAATCAGTGGCACAATAGTCGGCAAGATACAAATGAAAAATCTCACTTATCAAAATCAAGATTTATCCATTAATTTAAAATCATTTAGACTCAACTGGACACCGAGCCGTTTATTACTCGACCGACTTTATATTGACGAACTCTACGCGCATGACTTACGCATTCAATCATTCTCACAACAACAAGCAGATACCACATCGAAACCCGAAAAAATAAATCGGTTATCCCTGTTGAGATTGCCCTTAAATATTACCGTTAAAAATGCAGATCTTTCGCAACTCTACGTTCAACAAAACAACAAAAGTCACCATATTAACAATATTAAACTCAGCATCAACACAACAAAAGACCAAGCAAACATCGACAATCTCTATATACGCGTCACACCATACCATTTTACATTAAACGGCAACCTGCAACTCAAAGCGCCTTATAACACAAACATCACCGGAGAACTCACCGACTACATCACCGGTTATTATCCCATAAAATCTTCGCTCTCAATAAAAGGCGATCTCAATAAACAAATGGCGTTGCTATTTAAAATAACTTCACCGTTTACAACTGAAATTAATGCCACGGTAAAGCAAGCACTATCACAAGGGGCTATCGACATTCAGGGCCACTGGAAAAATCTGTTGCTCCCCGTCGGCGATTATGGAAATATCGCCAGCCAATCTGGCTCCATAAATGTTACCGGTTCGCTGAAAAAATATTCTCTTGATCTCAACACCGATATATATGGCACAGATATTCCATCCGGCAATTGGGTGATAAGAGGAACGGGCAGCTTAAAACAACTGGATCTATCCACCATTCGACTGGATACCTTGCAAGGCACCATCAATGGCCGTGTGGCATTACGATGGAATCCTGATATTCAATGGAATACGAATCTCTTGCTCAACAACATCAACCCCGGCATTCAATGGCCCGATTGGCCTGCCAATATCAATTGCCAAATAATTTCTGCTGGCAATTTAAATGAAACAAAACCCAGCGCATCCATCGCAATAAACAACATTCACGGGTCGTTGCAAAGCAAAGAAATGAGCGGCGATATTAATATTCACTGGCAAAAAAATGACTTGGATATTCCCAAACTTAATCTGATGGTCGGCGACAATCTTTTCCACGCACAAGGTTACTTAACAAACGTCTGGAATATTCAGTGGCAAATGAATGCGCCCGACCTAACTGAAATTTTGCCCAGCGCATCCGGTAGCATATTCAGTAACGGCGACATATCCGGCAAAGAAAAAACCCCAAAAATAGAAAGCAACACGCAAATTAAAAATCTATTGTTCAATGACTATCACATTACATCATTACAACTCAACTCTGATCTTAATCTCGCGACAAGCGGCATATTCAGAGGAACACTAATCGCACATAATATTTATCACCATAATTATGGGCTGCGTGGGCTTAATCTTTTACTGACCGGCACCCCTGCTTATCACCAGTTAACGGGCAATATATCCATAACAGGCGCCAAACTGAATATAAAAGTAAATGGACAACATAAAAAAAATTATTGGTCAGAGAAAATTAATCAACTATCACTACAATCAAAACACTATAAAAAATGGCATTTAAAATCACCCTTCACGATCATGACTACGCCCACAAATATAAAAATTGATCGTTTCTGTTGGATCGCCAATGTTTCTAATTTATGCGGACAATTTAATTGGAACTCGCGCTTTGATTGGCAATTACAATTGCAAGGAGATCAGATCCCGAGCACATTCATCAACCATTTGCTCACCCATCAGCTCACGCTTGACACGCTATTTAAATTAAATATAAACTTACAAGGCTCTCCATCGGGCAAACCGATCGGCGCAATCAACTTATCCGCCAGTCAAGGCTCGATCCGCAATAAAACTGAAAATACAACCGTCTTTAATTTTACATCGATGCTACTCGACGCACAGGCTTCACAAAAAGAATTAACAACAACATTTACTATAAAAAATAAACTCCAAACGTTACTGGGATTAAATTTACGGCTGCCCGATTATAACACCAACATCCCATTCCTTTATCAAAACATCACGGGGAAACTATCCGCCTCCCTATCACCGTTAAACTTTTTACCTTTATTTATTCCATCATTAAGTGACACAAACGGCACATTCACGTCAACGCTTAACATCAGCGGACCTATACTGACGCCAACTTTATCCGGCACGAGCACCTTATCGAATCTATCCGCAACGATCACGCCACTGAAAATCACATTAAACAAAACAAACTTATATCTCAACAGCGATGCCAATGACACGCTCGCATTTCAGGGGCAAACCAATGCAGACAACGGCACGCTCAAACTCGATGGCACAATAGCGCTCGACCAAGAAGATCAACCATTAACGCTAAATATTACCGGCAATAATTTTCCAGTTATCAATAACAATGAATACAAAATTAATATCACCCCTCATTTAAAAATAACGCATAACAAATCGAAAATAAATATTTCAGGCACGGTGAATATTCCGAGCGCGCAAATTACTCCCGAAGATTTTACTTCAACGGTTTCTCTGCCCAGCAATGCAGTGGTCATTGATTACAATCATCACTCACCCTTCAAAGAAAATTTCGGCATTTATACTAATGTCACTCTCACGCTGGGCGATGCCGTTGCATTTGGTTACGATGGATTGCTCGCTCAACTCGCCGGCGCACTCAATGTAAATAGCGCTCCCAATGAACTCACCACGGCAAACGGAACTTTATCGGTAAAAGAAGGCTATTATCGAGCGTATAACACCAAACTCACGATTGAAGAAGGTAAACTCACTTACACCGGAGGTCCCATTAATAACCCTGAACTCAGCATCCGCGCCACCAAAACCATTAATCAATCGCAAGACGCAGCTGCTGCAGCACCTTCCAGCACCAAATCGTCAACGAGTTCGACAGAAGCTCCTTCCGCCCACTCAACGATGACACCAAAAAAAGTTGGTGTCAGTGTCACCGGCACTTTAAAAAAACCTATGATTAGCTTGATTTCCGAACCCGGCGATATGAAAGATTCTGATATTTTATCTTATCTTATTTTAGGTTCTTCTACACAAGACAACTCACAAGAAGAAAGCAAATTATTATTAGAAACCGCCAAAAATATGGGCATAAAAAATGATTATTTATACAATGATATCGCTTCTACTTTTGGACTCTCTGATTTTGGTGTTGAAAATAATATGATGATGGATCCCGAAGATAGTTCCCTGCAACAAAACCCCGAGTTCGTCATCGGAAAATATGTGACACCCCGATTATATCTAAATTATGGTGTTGGCTTAGTTGTTCCCGTCAATATCATACGACTGCGTTATACCGTTTCAAAACGCGTTTCCGTACAAACTGAAACCAGCACGCTCGGCAACGGCGCCGATGTTTATTATTCGTTTCAGACGAATTAACACCGGCCTCGTCGATGACGGTTTTTTTTCTCGTCATTCCGGAATTGTTGCGCCAGCAGTTTCGTCATTCCGGAATTGTTGCGCCGTTGCGCAACAATATCCGGAATCCAGAAATATATTCCCTGGATCCCGGATAAATGCTTCGCATTTTCCGGGATGACAATTTTTTTCTCGTCATTCCCGGGACGGCCAAGTGAATCCCACAAAATTGAAGGGAGAAACCTATGAAGCCACTTGTGCCTCACTAATATCCACGGAATTAGTTTTCAACTGCTTAATCACCGGCTTATTCCACAAACCCGTCACCTGGTAATAATAGCGTTTCAGCTTATCTACTTCTTTTCCAAATAACTTATTCGCCACCCAGGCAGCAGCACCCACAATTGGGCCGCCAGCAATCGTTGCAACAAGCGGTACACTGTTCGTTAAATAGGGCGTAATCATTAAATTCATATCCAGTGTTTCCTTGGCAACATTCATCCAACCTTTCACATCGATACGCGCAAGCTGGCCATCAAAATATAAATTATGCGTGGTAATCTCGCCCGCACTTAAAATAAAATCGCCTTTCATCTCGTCAAAACTATAGCCCGTTTGCGTCAGATCAGAAAATTTCATCGTCAGCAATCGATTAACATTTAAGAGACTTAACAAACGACCAATATTTAACTTTGCATTCGTTTGATCACCCAAATTAATGACTTGTCCCTTTTTAAGAGCTAATGCCGCCGAACCCACCGCTTCAGCAATATTAAATTTAAATAAACTATCGGGCCATTGCAATTGAAATTGCATCACCCCTTGTTTTGCCAACAAACTCGTATTGATATTCATCGCACGCAAAAAGCCCGTTACATCGTCCGTCCTGACCTGCCCCGACAACGCACTCATATAACTTTTATCCGACAACAAATCAAAGCGACCGCTCACATCACCCGACAACAGCGGCGCATCAAAGGTAAAATGTTTAATATTTAATGCATCTTTTTCCGGCTCAATCATCAACGTGGATGCACCATAAGATTGACCACCATATTGAAAATTCTCTGCCGCAAGATCTAACGGTGGCATATCACCTGGATTTATTAAAGTCGTTTGCGGTAACGCTGACATTTTCTGCAAAAACAATCGATCAAATCGCCCGACGAGCGCATGATGAGGAAAATCATCGGGCAATACTATTTGTCCAATTATCTGCGAATTATCCAAATCCATTTCCCAGGCGGTTGCTTGCGGTTTAATATCTACTGTGACATCTGATAAATGCTGTCCCCACAAGTCAGCCTGATCAAATTTAATATGCGCCAACCGCAAAAACTTTTTAAGCGCTTGCAAAAATTGCGCGCCTTCTTCTGTCGGCATTTTTGTTGTTGTATTGTTAAATGCCTGCATCCAATCCTTCCAATTAAATTGTGGGAACCCCCCATCCACATATAACCCTTGTTCGTTTTGCACTACCGCCGATCCTGGCCCAAAATGTAAGTGTGCACTAAACAAACTCCATTTTTTCTGCACGACATGATACGATAGCGCCGCACTCATGCGATCACCCAACGTCGTCAACGCCGACGGCGACTCGCTACCACCAAACCGAAAATACAAACCAAAAGGTAAAATCGCTTCTGATTCTTTTGACAAAAGCGGCGCCAAATCAATCTTAATGCCATTCAAATCCGACGACAGACTCAATAAATTCTGTCGCGTATCACCTTTTGCTGTGTGCAAATCAACAACGGCATCATAATCGGTTTGCCCTTGGACAAATGAAAGTTCTGGCCAATGAAAAATTTGTTTCAAATCATCTAACAACACATGACCGTGCATTTTAACACGCGTAATCGCATTGGGATCGATGTCACGCACGGTCTCGACAGACAACGTAACCGGTTCGTTAAACAACATGCCTTTTAATGACTGCGCTAACAATCCTTTTTGCGTAAAAAACAAATCCCCCTTCAAATCATTCAACGTCACCTCCCACGTCGGCATGTTTATCTGCACATCTGCAAAATTAATCGTTCCTTTTATATCGGTATCCTGTGTATGCTCAAGTGGAATCGTCAAGTTTAATCCAACCGATGTTGCTCCCTTCATTGTCGCTGATGCAATATCCTCGCCAAATGAATTCTGCAGTGGACTGTTGCGCAAATATTGCAGCATATCGCTTGCATCACCTTCGACCCGACTATCCACATATAACATCAACGGTTTATCTTTCTGCATCACCGGAATTTCCACATGTGCTCTAACCAATTTCGCCTGATATAAATTCCCAGACTCCGCATCACAACTCATTGATCGACCTGAAAAAACCAAATGCGCCGTCACATCTAAAATATCCGGCCAACCCGGGGCATAATGAAAATCGGTATTCACACGCGAATCCACCACAAACGTTCCGTTATCTTGATCAAATGGAAAATCATTCACATTACCCACTAAAACTAACGTGCCAGCCCCCCCTTGCCCGCCAACAAATGCATGACTTAACCAATTAAATCCATTTGCATGAATGGTCGTGCGCGGCAAATAATATTTCACCACTCGTGGATCATCCAACATATAGCCCCCCAACAAACTCAACCAAGGTGTTTGGCCATCTTTTGATATCGACAGCGCGCCATTGCCATAAATTGCCACATGCTCATTCGCGCCCGACAACTGCTCAAACATAATTGACCAATGTCCATCGCTCGCCTGATGCCAGGATACATTCGCATCAAGCTGATCCAATTGTAATGGCCGAAGAAACAACTTACCAAAATCCAACACCACATTATGCGAAGACAATAACACCTGTCCCGCTGTCGGTTGCACATTCAACGTGCCCGATAAATTTAACACCCCTGGCCATTTTTGGAAGCGTTTGAAATTCAACTGCTTAAATTGAGCGCTGAGCTGATTAAATGCGCCTTGTTGTTGCCAAATCAAATTTTGTAATTTGCCAGAAACTTGCAAAGCATTCATCTTTTTTTTCCATGTATTCCACGAAAAATAAGATAACAACTGCATCAAATCATGTACCGCCACATGCCCCATGCGCAATTGCCGCGCATTGCCCTCTGTTGAAAAATACAATTGATTATTTTTCCAAGACAATATAGATGTTTGCAAATCAAATCGATCAATCGCTAACTGCCAACCTGATGATGTCGTCTCCCAAAACAAATTACCACTCGCCTGGTCGATAACGGGTAATTTGCGCTTATCCTGCAACAGGTTTAATGCACGCACATCAAACAAACTTTGCACCGAATCCCAACGCCCTTCTTCCCAGGTAGCCCATAGTTCACCATTTAATTCACCCGACTGAACCGATAAACCTTTTAAGCTTAATTGATCTGCCCAAAACGATAATTGCACATGCCTCAATAACCCATAAGCGCGTATGGATAATTTTTTTGAATCATGAATATCCCCAAACTGAAAAATAATTCGCGCAGAAGAATCCGGCATCCCGGGCAATTGAAATAACCCCTCAATAACATGCCGAGCGTTACTATTTTTAACATCTAAATTTTGAATAACAATAGAAAATTCTTTATCTTGCCAAGATTGCCAATCGACTTGAACATCTTCTAACGTTAAATACGGCCGAGCAAACAACCAATCGACTAAATTTTGATTATCCATCGAGGACGATTGACCCAACGTCTGATCTCCGATACCGCGAATGGCAAACTGATGCAATGCTGTTTGATGCACGGTCAGATGCACACCCGATACCGTGATGCCGCTGGGCTGCAAATAACGCGTCATCAGCGAGTGAATTAAACTAATATCAATTTGCAATCGTTTAACTCGCAACACCACGTTTTTATGATCTTGCGTCAACACACTGATATTTTGAAATTCCAAATCTGGATGAAACCCACTCCACCAAGCATCTACGCGCTCAATTTTTACTGGCACACCTAAAACCACACTGGTCCAATGCTCAAATTTTGAAATATGTGAATTTAACAACGGCGTCACTAACCGCGCCGTTGTCATAAATATAGCCACAATTGCCACAAAAATCGCAGCAATGTACCAAAGTTTGCGCAAAATATTTGCTACGTGTTTTTTCAAACCCTGCCTCGTTCGTCCATACTGATAATTGATTCTATATAAAAATAAACATTACAACAGTTTTTTTTAATAAATAAACATTTGCATAAAACATTTGCATAAAAAAAGTTTCCAAGATAAAATGGAACCAATTAAAAATATAAAAAGCAAGGACCCAGTGAACTCTCACTCGACGCTTATCGAATTTTTCTGCCAGGACGTATATAACATTGTGACATTTCGGCAACTCCGCAAAGCGGAGGCTTTTGAAATAACATTGAAAAAAATAATTTCTCATACAACAATTAACTCAACAGATACAGATAAGGATATAAAATGCCTCCAAAACCAATAGTTTCGTTACCACCAAGAAAAGTTTCGGGCGATATTGGCTCTGCTGCAACTGACGCAATGGGTGCGCTTAGCGCCATTTTGGATGGTGGTGGTACTAGCGAACCAGCAACACCAGCAGTGGCACATCGCAAAAGAGAAGTCCCTGCAGAAAGCGATACACCCATACGACGTGACGCTGCTGCACGCAACGCACGCGAACAGTTACCCCCCAACCTTTTGGAACAACTGTCTGATGGCGAAGAAGAAGACGCAGCCAAAAAAGCGCGCTCAGAATTATCTCCCACTTTATTATTCTCCCCCCCAACCGGCAGCGAAGGAGGCAGCGGCGAACCACCCGCATCACCCACAACGAAGGCTCTTCGTCAACAAGAAGAACAGATCACTGCATTAAGAATTTTTCAAGAAAAGTTCGAACCTGGAATAGTAGAGGTCTTAGAAACATTACGAACTGAGATTAAAAAAATATGCGATCCATCTACAGGTACAGGCAAAAAATCACTTTTACTACAGGCCGCAACATTTGCTGATCAACTCATCAAAGACCTCGATCACTTACTGAAATATCTTGAAAAAAGCTCTCCTTTGGTTGCAACAGAAAAACCGGCTCCCGATGATGTTGATCCTTTATTACGTCTAACAAACTCCTTTGGTGCCAAACAAAAAGCCTTTTTTGTCGCACTCATTACGCACTTAACCCGCATTAGTCAGGTTATTTCTGTAGAGCTCCATGGATATTTAGATACACAAAAAAAGGCATTACACCTAGTGATTAGAGGCGCGCTTCGATATAAAGCTGATAGCGATAACAATCTGAACGGCTTATTGGCTATACGCGCATCTACATTAGCTGCTATTAAGGGAATAGCAGATAAGATCAACGCAAATGCCACAGTATTTGAAAAAATCTGCGACTTTCAAACACATCAATTAAGACAGGCATACATTGATGCTCACCCGGCTTTCTTTTCCCCCCCGGAGGATAGTGAATATATAAAACAACAAACTCAACGTAAACTTGAAGAATTAGCCACAACACAAAAACGGGATATGGCTAAACTAGAGGAAAACATAAGAAAAACAGCGGTCGATAAAGACCGGCTCGACTTTGATCCCAGAGCAACACGACGCTATCTCTCAACACAAGCACTGCACGAGGAACAGATGAAACAGTTGCGAATCCAGTGTGAAAGCACACTAAAAACCCAGTGGCTCAGTGAACTAAAAAAACAACGACACGATCTTGCACTCGCTGTTCGAAAGGGTGATCTTGAGCTATTGACCGAGCGCACAGCAGCAGAAGCAACAGCAGCGACACAAAGAAATCCTCTATCAAGATGGTGGCGACCCGAACTGGATC
>Ga0155964_120_pt1 | contig 12113 bp, 12 predicted proteins | sample RifCSPlowO2_02_FD_107618 | JGI IMG/M metagenome (GOLD analysis project Ga0155964, IMG submission 107618) | Gammaproteobacteria bacterium RIFCSPLOWO2_02_FULL_42_9 | reverse complement strand
TTCGATTGCAGCTGCTGTAATAATGCGTAGGTTGCCAAAAATCCTTCATGCTCACAAAAAAGGGTAATCACTTTGCCGGTCATCAGAGCAGTAAGTGCCGAAAAAAGGATATTAGCAATGCGCATGGTTATTTGCCACGCTGGAGGGTTTCCTCCCAGTAGATTATCACCCAGCCAATTGATCATTCTGTCGATTGTGGCCGTGGCATTACCAAACGTAATCAATGTGAGGAAAGCAACATTGCCGTAGATAAGAACATAGCTTGTATACTGCATAGCCCGCAATGAACTTTTCAAAGAACGCGAATCTATTTCAGCCGGTGGCGCGATCGAATGACCTTTGGTGGCACATGAATAGAGCAGAGAAATCTGGCCCAACAGTATCATCAGAAACATATTTCCCAAAATCAACCCAAGTGCTGTATCAGCAACCGCGCGGCCTGTTACCGTGGGCAGTGAGATTTTCTCATGAAGCCATTTCGCAAATGGGACGCCCAGCGTTTCAATGCCTAATTGAAAGGCGGGCAGAAACAACATTAAGTAACCAATCGAGGCTAAAATTGCCTGCGTTTTCGCCCAAGCATATCGACGCCACTGAGTAGGATTTTTTCTTATCTCGGCCCCAGCTTGGCTGATCTGCATCAAAGCATCTTGCAGGTTTTTAGGAACTGGACGAACCTGAAATGCAAATTCCGTAATTGCAGTGACCAAAAAGCTAGAGGCATATATCCATACACTTAGTTTGTCATTTGCAACCGCCTCACCATCACTCACCCATGCCGTGAGCATTTTATAGAGATTCCATCCACCCACCATGGCGACAATATCAAAATATAAGGAGCCAATCGCACTGGCACCATAAAGTGGTCCAATCGCAGATTGATAGAAAAGTGGATCAGGAGAAGGCATCTCTTCTCTAAGAAAAATCTCCGGCCCTAAAATCTCCCATGGAAAAAAAGATTCTGCTACAATGCGTTTAAGGGCTCTCTGGCGCGTCATCCCAGATTCGAAGATATTGAGCCCCATCTCAATAGCATTGAGTATTGTAAAAACCATCAGAAACTTGTTCCAAGTTTCGTTTGAGAAAAAATCATTTGGATCATTTACAGTAGTACTGGTAAAGGCGTTCAATGCCGTCACAAGCGCCACAGTCGTCGAAACACTTAACATACCTGCGCCCATCAAGGCTCTCGCCAATAGAATGACAGGATAAGTCACGAAATATCCTATATAACCCGCGGTTTTTTTAGCACGGTAAACTGCATCAGTCGGTTCAATGCATAATATTGCCTGCAAATACTTATCATCGTCTCCTTGAAATTTTTCGAGATGTCGATAATGTTTAAAAAGTACTGTGTCAATTTGTCTACCAAAAAAAGTTAAGCTTCGAAAAAGCATGATGATTTGCGAAACGGATTGTTGCAGTTTTGCTAATGCATCGTCTTGACCTAGTGTTCGTTTGAATTCAGCCACAGAGGTAATTTTATTTCCCTGAATAAAACGTAACATCTCTAAGTGCAGATTTCGCAACCCTATTATTTGACCGTGAATCTCTTCTGCTAACGCATCGACATCTTGCATTGAAGTATGCGTGGTAGGAGACTGTTCGATAACAGCAATTGTGCGATGAAGTAGCTTAGTAAAAGCACGACTATCAACTGGAACTAGCCGATCCGCTCCGATGCCAACCGCCACGCCCGCTCCATGATCAGAAGCAACAGGATGCTCTTCAATCCAACCTCTCATCGCTTTAAGCATTGGCAGAAACACAGGATGAACAATCATAATAATAGTTCCCTCTCGGGAACGACGATCAAGCAGCTGTGCAAAAAATATTAGCGCTGTTTGAAATTCAGCATCAGAGTTGATTTTTATTTTTGCAGGAAGAACTATTTTTTTCAACGTGTGTTACTCCTTGAATGATAGGGTATGACATCAAGTCTTGGTTTTGACATTGGCCATTATTACCATACTTTTCAGCATAACGCAAAAAAACTGGATTTGCCTCCCCTCTTGTAATAGAATGCGTCATTCATTGTAAGTCTTAATTTTTAATAACAAAAGGAATTTCATTATGCCATTTACAATTAACACGCATCCAGATCATTTAGCCAATCCAAATGAATTTCAAATTATTCAAGCGCCAAATGGGTTTGAAGCAGAAATTACTTTGTTTCCGCATGAGCCTTTAACTTCAATACATATCACTGGGTGGCCTGAAAAAGATAAAGAACAAACTTTAAAAGAATTCCATGAATTTATGCAAACACAATATGGCGGAAAATTAGTCTTCAGATATGATGGTGCCGAGCAATATAAAACGCGGAATTAAGACTACGTATGAGTAACAATTATCTTTTTACATCCGAATCCGTCTCCGAAGGTCATCCCGATAAAATCGCGGACCAAATTTCGGATGCGGTTTTGGATGCTGTTTTAACAAAAGACAAACACGCACATGTCGCCTGCGAATGTTTCATCAAAACCGGCATGGTATTGGTCGGTGGTGAAATCACCACGACCGCCTGGGTTGATGTCGAACAACTCACGCGCGAAGTGATCAAAGATGTCGGCTATAACCATTCCGACATGGGGTTTGATTGGAAATCTTGCGCGGTATTATCCGCGATCGGCAAACAATCGCCGGATATTGCACAAGGTGTTGAAAAAGCCGATGCAAACGAACAAGGTGCCGGCGATCAAGGATTAATGTTTGGTTACGCCTGCGATGAAACCGATGTATTGATGCCCGCGCCGATTACTTATGCCCATCGACTTGTAAAAAAACAATCTGAGGTGCGCAAAAGCAAAAAATTAACTTGGCTACGACCCGATGCAAAAAGCCAAGTGACGTTTCAATATGAAAATCATAAACCAGTTGCAGTAACAACGATTGTGCTCTCCACACAACATACGCCCGATGTCGATGACAAAACGATTCGTGAAGGTGTGATTGAAGAAATCATAAAACCCGTCATGCCAACTCAGTGGATACGCAAAGACACAAAATTTTTAATTAATCCGACGGGACGATTTGTGATTGGGGGCCCCTTAGGCGACACCGGCCTAACTGGGCGAAAAATTATTGTCGACACATACGGCGGCATGGCACGACATGGCGGTGGTGCGTTTTCCGGCAAAGACCCTTCTAAAGTCGATCGCTCGGCAGCATACATGGCGCGCTATGTTGCAAAAAATATTGTCGCATCCGGTTTGGCCAAACGTTGTGAAATTCAAATTTCATATGCGATCGGCGTGGCTAAACCAACTTCCATCAATGTTGAAACATTTGGAACTGGCACGATGGATGATGAAAAACTCGTAAAATTGATCCTTTCATGTTTTGATTTACGCCCACATGCGATTATTGAAACGCTGAATTTATTGCGCCCCATTTATCGTCCGACCGCGACGTATGGCCATTTCGGCCGCACTGAATTTACGTGGGAAAAAACGGATAAACCACTCCACACCTAAAAGTGGTCATAAAAAACGTGTAAATTGACAGAAAGTCGTACGACAAAATGTCAAAATTGACAAAAAGTGGTGGAAATAAATGTCATTTTGAGTTATATTCTGCCTATGAAACGAAAACTTTATCAGTCGCTCCTGCACTGGAAACAGAAGAAAAATCGTAACCCATTGATTTTAAATGGAGTTCGTCAGGTTGGAAAAACTTACTTACTTCGCAAATTCGGCGAGGAACATTTTCCAAAATATCACTATCTCAATTTTGAAAAAAATATCGCTCTCGACAAGATTTTTGAGCCCGACCTCGATCCGCACCGCATTATCAACGAAATTCAGCTGTTTCTACGCACGACCATCAATGCTCATGAAGATCTTTTAATCTTTGATGAAATACAAGCCTCTCCTCGTGCACTAACCAGCTTAAAATATTTTTGCGAGGACATGTCTGAATTAGCGCTTTGCAGCGCTGGCTCTCTCTTAGGCATACATTTAAACGAACAATCATATCCAGTCGGTAAAACCGATTCCTTAACGTTACATCCTATGTCATTTGAAGAGTTTTTATTGGCCACAAGTGACAAACAGACAGCAGAATTCTTTCAATCTATTCAGTTAGATTCAAAAATTTCTGCTATCGCTCACGAGCGTTTATGGCAGCAATTAAAAATCTATTTTGTCGTCGGCGGACTACCGGAGGTGGTTGCACTTTACAACGACCAAAAAGCAGATTTCTATGCGGCAACCGTACAAGTCAGACAAAAACAAAATGAATTAATTAAAGATTATTATGCGGATATGGCAAAACATTCGGGCAAGGTGAATGCAATGCATTTAGATCGCTTATGGCGCAACGTACCGATACAGCTAGCCTATGCACAACATGGGGCAGCCACCAAGTTTAAATTTAAGGGTATTGTGCCCGGGATAGATCGTTATGCCCGTCTAGTAAACGTTTTAGATTGGCTAGAAAATGCGGGCTTAATTATTAAAACTTATCTCGCCAATAAAGCAAGAACACCTTTAGTAGCACACACCAAAGAAAATACATTTAAACTATTCATGTTTGATGTTGGTATTTTAGGTGCAATTGACGATATCGAGCCAAAAACGATATTAGACTATGATTATGGCTCTTACAAAGGCTATTTTGCAGAAAACTTCGTTGCACAAGAGTTTTTATGCGCGGCAGATAAGCAATTATTCGGTTGGCAAGAAGGCACATCAGAAATTGAATTTATTAAGCAAATAGAAAATGAAATCATTCCCATAGAAGTAAAATCGGGGTGGATAACGCAAGCAAAAAGCCTTAAAGTATTTGCAGACAAATATCATCCCGCTTACCGTGTTGTTTTGAGCGCAAACAACCTATATATTGATCATACAAATAAAATACATCGTTATCCACTTTATCTCGCAGGAAAATTTCCATTAACATCATGAGAATATCCAGACTACACCAAAACATCGACCTGCCCGAAAACACCGCCGTTACATTAACAGATGATGCGGCGCATTATCTTTCGCATGTATTGCGTTTATCGATTAACGATCCAATTATTATTTTTAATGGGCGCGGCGGTGAATATGACGCAAAAATTATTGCTCATCAAAAAAAACAGATGCAGATACAAATTGGAAAATTTCATGCGACTGATCGCGAATCACCGTGCAACATACATCTCGCGCAATGTCTCTTGCGAAATGAAAAAATGGATCTCGTCATGCAAAAGACAACGGAACTTGGTGTCACGCAAATCACGCCCATCATTTCGGAATACTGCAATATTCAGCTTTCAACAGAAAAACAACAAAAACGTCAGCAGCGCTGGCAAGAAATTATTATTCATGCCTGTGAACAATGCGGCCGAAATATTTTGCCTCGATTAAATGCGCCGATTCAATTACAACATTGGATATCAACACAATCCGGTGAGTTAAAATTAATTTTTCACACGGAAAACAATGCGGCCATCCACGCAACAAAACCAAAAAATATCATTGCGCTCATTGGCCCTGAAGGCGGCTTGAGTAAAACAGAAGTTATGCTGGCGAAACAATATGATTTTCAATGCGCTTCTTTGGGCCCCCGCATCCTGCGCACAGAGACGGCGGCAATTGCGGCCGTTTCTGTGTTGCAAGATCGATGGGGCGACTGGTCGACATTTCACGCAATTAGTGACAAAATAGGCTAATGAACGTAAAGAGAGATCTGAATATGCGCAAAATCAAAACAATTTCTATCTGTGCCATCGCCATTTTTGTTTTGCAAACAGGCTATGCAGCCTCGAGAGCTCAATATGCCATCACCGGCGCAGTGGTAGGCGCCGCCATCGGCACAGGTGCTGGCGCTATCGTAGCCAGCAACGCAATGATTCCCGGCGCAGTGATCGGCGGCGGCGTCGGCGCGATCGCAGGTTCCGGCATATATGGCAGCGAATTAGAACACGCACAAATATCCGTCGTTGATCTGCCCGGCAAAACTATCATCGTTATTCCATCGGACAACTTGTTTGAAATAAACACCGCAAATTTTTTGCCGAACGCGACTGATATTTTAGCTGATGTGCAGAACATGCTGCCTGCTGATAAAGATATTTATATTAGCGCGAACACCGACCCCATTGGTGCAAGCATTTCATTTCAAGGCAGCCCACTTTCCGAACAACAAGCCGCTAAAGTCGCCGGTTATTTTTGGGCGAATGGCTTAAAAATAAATGACGCCAATCAAAACATACACTATCACGGCAATGATGATGACTATCCAATCGCATCCAACGATCGCCTGGAAGGCATGACGATCAATCGCAGAATTCAAATTACACTGGTGCCGCATGAAGCAGACATCACACCAACCCTCGCCCAAAATCAAACATTGATTCCAACGCAACATAAATTAATTATTCCGAGGAAATATTCGAAGTGACTTGCGCAAAAAGCACAAGTCATCCCCGAAAATGCGTAAGCGCGGTAGGTTGAGCTAAATAAAATATAGGTTGGTGCTAAGCGAAGCGAAGCCCAACATTGGAGAATAAAATTGTTGGGTTTCGCATACGCTCAGCCTAACTTACGAGCTACCGACTTTAGCCGGTAGTAGTTAATAAACTTTATCTATGATTTTGGCGCAAGTTTGAGGTGCAATATTCTTTTTTATATTCTATAACTAAACGAGCTATAGAGTAAAAAAGAGAGATGTCATGCCATTTGGTTATGAGCGTTTTACATATGAGGCCATCAATGTGCCAGGCGAATTGTGGAGTGAAGATGGAAGATTTAGTTCTCAGTGCCCCATGGGGACAGATGTTTCTTCTATTGCTTTTGAATGTGTAATGTCAGCTGCCTCATTGTCTACCGCTGGAACCGCGTGGAAACTGCAAATCGCTATCGATGATCATGATCCAGTGAACATTGCTAGAGGCTGGGAAATTGTTAAGGATATTTTAATTCAACATGAGATAGCATTAAGCAAAGTGGTCAGAAGCCAATTTATTCCACTTAGTGCGCTTGAAAAAGGGAAACAAATTACTATTTACTCGGGATTTAATCCATTAAAACTTTGGGAAGAAATAATATATCAAATAACGTATACCTTGGCTGAAAATCATGTTGTACCCGGTCAACCTTCTTCGCATTGTCGACAAATTCCTGGCAGTAACTATGTATGGTACCGCAATGATTTTGATCCAGTTGCTAAGGGTCATTATTTATCTGGAGAAATAGCACAACGATTCCCTCCGGCACAGCGATATAATCCCAGTGGATATCAAGATCCATATCTGGAATTTAGAGTCGTATTGCCTGAAGGGGATCTTGGTTTGTGGTTTAAAAAATATGGTATAATGAACGAAAATTGCGGGGTATTTATATGAGATTTGAAGTATATGAAGAAGGAATATCTGCAGCAGGACAGCCGGAATATTCTGCGCATAAAGTCACTGTAGTGCAGGAGGAGCCCGCGCAACAGCAAGCATTTATTTTGTTATTTTTTAAGTCTGGTATGCCATTTTGGCGTACCGAAGGGTCGTTTCACTCCTATGCAAGAATGATGCAAGTCGAAGGAGGTCCGGGCTCAGGATTTCAGTTTTTCAAGATGTCGGCAAGTGAATTCAAGCTTGAGGGCGATTTAAACGAAGCGGTGAAGATGTGCCGCAGATATAGATTAATTAGCGATGCAACAAGTCAAGTGATAGCTAAACAGTTGCGTGAATCTGTACAAGAAAAGAAGGGTGCGGGTCTGTCATCTGGAATATTTGGTCCGCCACCAGCTAAAATACCTCGAACTGTGCATGATGCTCCCAAAGAGTTGCCCAAGAGTCCGCCTTCTATTGTTGGCAGGGGTTGATTTATCTAATGTGAAGATTTCCCTGCACCTTGCTGCGAGCACGGTAGGTTGGGCTAAATAAAATGTAGGTTGGGCCGTAAGGCCCAACAGGAATAATTTGTTGGGCCTCACGGCCCAACCTACGTACTTTAAATGATGAAAATTATAAATATTCCCGTATTCCGCTTCGCTCCATACGGACTACGCTTGCTTTTAAGATTCAACAACTCGGCCGCAAGCGGCCGAGATTGTTTCCTTAATTGATTTCGCCTGCGCGGGAAAGCCGCGCGAACGGCGACCAGAGGGGAGCATTGCATTGCTCCCCTCTGGACTCCCCAGCGCCCTTGTCTCCGCTGCAAGCAGCGGAGATTTCTTACTTTAAATTATTTTCCGAAGTTGAGAAATCATTTTCCAGCGGCGGGATTAAAGCGCGCGCGCTCAGCGGCGATTTTCCTCTCTAAATATTTCTGCAACAATCTGTCCCATTCGCCTGTTTTACATAATTCTTCGACAAAAGCATCGAAAGCGCCTGCAATATCATCGAAACTAGGTGTCACATCACTACCTCCAGCTAATTTGGCGCTAATAACGGGCGTATATTCTTGTCTCAAAGCCTCTAGTAATAATCGGTCTTCCGGCCGTGATCGACTTGCCTGTGATCTCCCAAAAAAAGTACCGCTTGTTGGACGTTTAAACATAAATTACACCTCCTAGCTTGGACGAGCACCATGTTCTTCACCAGATTCATCCTCATCGGCATCATCAACATCATCTGCTGCTGGCATAGCGTCTCCAACTCTACGACGTTTCGCTGCGCTTTTATATCCTCTGGTAGTTCTATCCACAACTGCACCTAATACTTCTCGCTCTGATTCTAGTATCCCTGCCATAACAACTAAATTCGCAGGATTAATCTCCGCAGCACTGCCAATAGAGGCAGACGAATCATCGCTACTGGCTCCTCGTCCTAGGTGTTCATCTCCTGCTATTGCTGCGGCAGCGGCAGTTCTAGCCATAAAACGCACATGTCCTCCTCCGCCAGTATCCACAGCCGCTGCTTGTTGCAAGAATGGTTGACTTACATGTGCGCCGAGAAATTGACCAACCGCGATTTCTTGTGCATAGGTAGCATGAAACCAATTCTTAGCCCTATCTGCTAATAATTCCCCTGCATACGTAAATAAAATACTGCGTTTATCTACAGCATCCTTTCCGCCCAAAGAAACCAAAAATCTTTCACTAAAACGTGGATGTTTCTCTAACCATTCAACAGGATCTTGATTGCTTTTAGGCGTCCCTTCATTAGGATTCAAAAACCACAAATTACCAACACAATTATGGTATTCCATAAAAAATCGTTTGGATCCAAAAATACGACCATCTTGACTCATAAAATATCCTTTACCCCCTCCTTGCTCTAACATCTTGTCCCGGAAAATAGAATCAATATTCATCGCTGCAATTAATTCTAGTTGCCGATGAATAATATCATCTGAAGGTTGTAAATGATCAACTTGTAAATCACCCAAATTATAAAAATCTGCATCGGCATAACTTAATGCTTCTTCAGAATTCGCAGGATTTCTATCTAACTCCAGCAAATGTAATCGCACCGAGTCTTTACGTATCGTGGATGTTCTACGTCCGAAAAAATGAATTCTTTCATCGACTGAATTTCTGCCCGGATTTTGCCAGATGATGTTCGCCCATTCAGTTACACTAGTTGCAAATTGGGTAGGTAAGAATTGCGCGTCAGGTAAGGGCACGTCAGCATTTAACTCAGGCACAAAGCCAAACACGCGTGAAATATTTTCACATAACTGTCGCAAAGGGACCATCCCATCTGAATCGTCTAATCTATTTCGCACCACTAGAACAAAAAAACGTACTTGTTGTTCCAAGTCAGAACGAACCATAGAACGAGGCAATGCTTGAATCGCTTGGAATAATTGATTCAAGTAATCCATCATGGCCAAAATATCAAACTCACCGAGTTCATCGCGAACAATACTCGCAATGTCCTGCTGAATAGCAGGCAATATCCGCGACTTTAAAGCCTCCAATTGTCGCTGTTTGCCAATACGAGGAGAAATCGTATCAAATGGAAAAATTCTGGAAATTGCTAATTCAGGCATCGATATCAGCTACCTATACTACACAACAATGACATTGTAGCATAACTAGCACTTTTTGCTTAAAAAATATCCCGTTTTCCTCCCGCCTGAATGCCGTCGCAACCGCCATCAGAGCAACAGATGTATACACAACTGTATACACAACACTTTTATTGCTTTATAGCACGACACAGAATATGTGGCCTAGCAATAGCAAATTCCAGCCAGCGGCACATATCATTCCTTGTTATCGACAGCGATAATTTTAATACAACTATTCATTTTTAAAGTAAGAAATCTCCGCTGCTTGCAGCGGAGACAAGGGCGCTGGGGAGTCCAGAGGGGAGCAATGCAATGCTCCCCTCTGGTCGCCGTTCGCGCGGGTTTCCCGCGCAGGCGAAATCAATTAAGGAAACAATCTCGGCCGCTTGCGGCCGAGTTGTTGAAAAACGCTTTTTTATGCGCGGATATTGTTTGGTCAATTAGCCAGCGTAGTCCGTATGGAGCGAAGCGAAATACGGGGAATAATAAAAAGAAGAACCAATGATGGAAATTATGGCGCATAAATATTCCTGTATTCCGCTTCGCTCCATACAGGCTACGCTTGCTAAAATTACAAACAAGCGCGGTAGGTTGGGCTAAATAAAATGTAGGTTGGCGCTGAGCGAAGCGAAGCCCAACGGGAATAATTTGTTGGGCCTCACGGCCCAACCTACGTACTACGCAAAATCCCGAGGATGACAGGGGAAAAACAAGGCGGCGGAGCGCGGTATGGACCGTAAGGCCCAACGTACTTATTCCGCCACTTCACCAATCTTCGCCACATTAAACAACTTCGCCAAATTCACCTCAAACGGCGGCAACACAATTCCTTTTTCCGTAATAAATCCTTTAATTAATTCTTTTGGCGTTACATCGAAGGCAGGGTTTCGCACTTTAATGCCCTCGGGGCCTGTGCGACGCACACCAAAGAATGTGACTTCATCTTCTTTGCGTTCTTCAATCACAATATCCGCACCTGTTTTGGTTGCAAAATCAATCGTCGATGATGGACATGCAATATAAAACGGAATATTAAAATGCTTGGCTAAAATCGCCACACCCATCGTGCCAATTTTATTCGCCGCATCACCATTTGCTGCAACGCGGTCACAACCGGTAATCACTAAATCTATAAACCCTTTCGACATCATAAAGGCAGCCATATTATCGCAAATTAACGTAACATCAATACCGGCTTGCTGTAATTCCCAGCTCGTTAAGCGCGCGCCTTGCAACAACGGGCGCGTTTCATCTGCATAAACACGAAACTTGCGCCCCGCATTATGCGCTAAATACATCGGCGCCGTCGCCGTCCCCAGTTCAGACGTCGCAAGTGACCCTGCATTGCAATGCGTTAACACGCCGCCACCCGCTTTAATTAATTCTAATCCTGCTTGGCCAATGCCATAGGAAATCGCAATATCTTCTTCATGAATTTTCATCGCCTCCGCTTCTAACACTTGATACAGCGCATACATATCATCTGTTTGAGTCGATTGCGCTTTCATCACCATGCGATTTAATGCCCAGCTTAAATTAACCGCCGTCGGGCGCGAAGAATTTAAATACTCGGCACCTTTTTCTAATGCCGTTAAAAATTCATGGCGCGATAAATCATATTTATCTTTGACCGCATACAAAACACCGTAAGCCGCCGCCACACCAATGGCCGGTGCCCCGCGCACTTTGAGTTGTTTAATGGAATCCCAAACTTGTTCAATCGTTTTTTGCCTTTCATAAACGACATCGACCGGCAATTTGGTTTGATCGATTAAAACAAGCGTTTCATTTTCCCAATATAATGTACGCGCTTTTTTCAACATGGATTCGGTGGATTGGATCATAAGTCATTCCTTAATTGTTTATATAAGTTAATAACGCGCTCCGACGCTTCCGCAATACTATTTCCGAAGGAGACAATACCATCTTGATGCCCGGCCATCACGAGAATTTTTTGTTGCGGCAAATCAGTCGTGTTATATAAATCCTGTAGCGCATATGCCATCTCCGGCGTGCCATATAACACATCCATTGCCGTTGTCGGCACATGATTAACCAAACGCTCCCAGAGTAATTTATTGTGCACATGTGCAACGGCTTTAATGCGACGATCACAGCAATATAATACCGCATGGCTCATCGTTTCAGAAGAGGCTTTATGTCCGCCCC
>Ga0155964_166_pt7 | contig 12806 bp, 15 predicted proteins | sample RifCSPlowO2_02_FD_107618 | JGI IMG/M metagenome (GOLD analysis project Ga0155964, IMG submission 107618) | Gammaproteobacteria bacterium RIFCSPLOWO2_02_FULL_42_9 | reverse complement strand
AAAAACGAAACAACAAAAAAAACAAATGCAGAAAATATTCTTGCGGGTATGAGATACATGCCGGTGATTTTAAATCCATTGGCCAGTGTTTCCATGAGCGCCTGAAAATGTGCTTCCGATAACTTCCAAACTCTCAGTAAAACAAGCGAAAATCCACCCCAAATAACGATATATAATACAATATGAAGCCATAATAACTCAGGAATTCTTTCATAACGTTTGACACCAAGTTGGTGTCGTATGATTTCTGGAAAAGCAGAGGAGTTTTGTACGACGCCGCGCAGCGTACCAATTGATATTTTATGTAATAGCCATGCAATGAAACCAAAGAGCAACGTGAGTGTAATGCCTTGCAACATATATGACACGAGTTGTTGATAGCCAAACCATTCGGCTGCGACAAGCGTGATCAATGCGACGGTTAGCAATGAACTAATGATAATACGCACGCTGGGGTGATGATTTAATATTTTCGGGATACGATTGATCAGCCAGAGAATACTGATTAAATTGATAATGAGCAGCGTGATAAAAGTCGTGTGAACCAAACTCATGAATGAGTCCGGGAATGGCTGGTCATGAAATAATATGTAAAAAATAAAGCCGAACAAGCATAGTGCGAGCAAAAAACGCAGTCGCGTCAACAAAGGATGCGCAACACTTTCGGATAATCCACTGACGGGTGGTAATCCATGAAAGGGAAGGAAAAAGAAATAAATGAGCGCTGATAGAACTGCGTAAACAAATGTGCCAGACACAATGGTCAGTAAATATGATTCGAGATGAGAAGGGTCGCTCAATACGGTAATATCCGCAGTTAATATCGCCAATATAATAATGGGCGTAACATATCTTTTACAGGTGCTCAATATGGCCAAGTTTATTTTTTCGGAAAATGTTTCGATGATTTTTAATTGGCTTAAGTAATTGTCGAGTGAAAAATTTAATTGTATGCCGACAACCAGTCCTGCTAAGAGAAAAATCCCTAATAATCCAAGCGCAAGCGGCGTATGGATGGTTTTCCATCCGCCATATTCTAAGAAAAGTTGTGCATTAAAGTTTTTTGGAATTTGTTTAATTTCAGTGATACCAGTGATGAGGTTTGACCAAAAATCTGGTTTGACCGTCAGCAAACGTTTTGCGCTTAAGTTTTTTACCGTTGTTTGAAATGCGGTTAGTGCTTCTCCAGAGCGCAAGACGAATAATTTACATTCAGATTTTTGTGCGTATAGTTCCATTTTTTTGGACTGAACATATTGTATAAATGGCGTATTCGTTTGTGCGCCTGGTTTTGTTTCTTCTATTTGGTCGTCCAGTTTTGCGATGTCGCTTTGTGATTGATTAACGCATTCTTGCGCATCTTTTTGTAATCGGCTTAATATGCTCGATGCCCTTTCTAAATTCTGAGGATTGACATCGACGATCGATAATTGAATGCTGAGCTTGTCTAGTATTCGATTGGCATGTTGTACATCAAATGTTGATGCGTTTGAGGCGCCATTTAATTCGGCAAGATTCGCCTTGGCAAATGTTATGCTACAAAATAGGGCGAGCAAAAACAGCGAGATCCATCGTGTCCATTTTTTTGACATTATCGCAAATCCATTATTTATTCCATTCTAGTTATCATACAGGTAGAAAATACGAAAGCGCAAGTGACCAGCATGTAGCCTGGGTGAAGCGAAGCGAAACCCAGGATGAAAGCCCTGGGTTTCACTCGCTTTGCTCGTTCCACCCAGGCTACGTTACTCGGCCGCTTGCGGCCGAGTTGTTGAATAGAGGTGTATTAAAAATGGTAATCTTCCTTTATACTCTTAGCGTTTTTATATGACAGGAGTGTCATTATGTCAACTGAAGAGCTAAGACCAGAATTTACGACGGATGCGAAGGTTTCAAAATTACCCAAAAACCGACTGTCGTGGTCAGCTTGGTTCAGCATCATTATAGTGCTGCTAGTGCTGTTCTGGCTTGGGTTTGCCGCTTATCAAATGTGGTGGTTTAAAAATCAAGCAACGACGAGTTGGGCGCGGACTAAAGCCGACGTTTGGCAATTAAGTCAGATGCAGACCGAGCAAGCTGAAAATATCACCGCGAACCAAATGGCTATTCAGCAAGTGCTGCAGTTCAAAGGACAGCAAGCATGGCAGATACAGCAGGCGAGCTATTTAATTCAATTGGCGAGTGCACATTTATTTTTGCAGCAAGATTTGTCAGCGGCATTAATTTTATTAAGGACAGCGGAGCGAGATTTGCACGGTGTTCAAAGTGCAAAGTGGCAGAGCGTCTCGCAAGCGTTAGCCACGACGATTGCGTCATTGCAATCACAAACAGATGTCAACGTATTAAATGTTTATCAGCGGTTGCAGTCAGCCAGTCTTCAAGTGGACGCATTATCACTGCCGTCAAAACTGCAAGTCGATGCGACGACCGACGCAACAAAAAAGACAACAGGCCACCAGTCGGTATGGAAAACCGCGTTGAACACCAGTTGGCAGATGATACAGCAAGTGCTCGTGATTCGTCATCACGATGATACGGTACAGCCTATTTTAACCGACGATCAACAACAGGTTGTTCGATTGCATTTAACAATGTTGTTAATGCAGGCAGAGTGGGCTGCGTTGCAGCATCAATCAACAATATATCAGACAGCACTCGCGACGGCACAGGTATGGGTTAAGCGTTATTTTTTGAATAATGATCGGTCGACGCAAACTATGTTGCAGGCGCTTTCTGAGTTATCCAAGCAGAAAGTGACGTATCAATTATCGGCGGTAAAAACATTGTCACAAACCTTGTTGCAAGCGATGCAGCAAACGCAATCTAAGGAAAAACAATGATAGGGAAAATCATTTATTATTTCATCGTTTTTGTTATTGCTGTCTGTATAGGGTTATGGTTAAAGGCTGAGCCAGGTTATGTGTTGATTTCATATGGTCATTGGACGGTCGAATCGACGTTGTGGTTTGTCGTTATTGCGTTAGCTATTTTTTTTGTTATTGTGCATTATCTGATGAAAATTATTTGTGGGATATGGGCAATGCCCAGTCAATTGCGTCGCTGGCAAAATGACAGAAAGTAGCAAGTGTAGCCTGGGTGAAGCGAAGCGAAACCCAGGATGAAAGTTATGAATTTTCAAGAGGTGTAAACAATGACAATGAGAGATGTATTAATTTATCCGGACATACGGTTAAGATCGGTTGCAGAACCGGTGTGTGAAATTAATGATGAGGTTCGCGCATTGGTCGACCAAATGTTTGATCTCATGTACGCGCGACAAGGCATTGGATTGGCGGCAACGCAAGTGGATATGCCGTTGTCTTTAATTGTGATTGACCTGCAGGATAAGTCCAATCCCCCATTGGTTTTAATTAATCCTGAGATTGTAGAAAAATCAGATGCCATGGTAAATAGCGAGGAAGGTTGTTTATCGTTTCCCAATGTTTATGTCAAAGTAGCTCGTGTCGAAAAAATAAAATTTAAAGCGCAAAATCTAGAAGGTGAATGGTTTGAGAGAGAGACCGATGGGTTATTATCTGTTTGTGTTCAGCATGAAATCGATCATTTAGAAGGAAAGCTGATTGCAGATTATCTTTCTTCACTGAAAAAACATATGTTGCACAAGAAAATGAAAAAGTTGAAAAAAACGGTATTGTAATGAGTCAATTGTCAGATTTAAAAGTAAGAAATCTCCGCTGCAAGCAGCGGAGTCAAGGGCGCTGGGGAGTCCAGAGGGGAGCAATGCAATGCTCCCCTCTGGTCGCCGTTCGCGCGGGTTTCCCGCGCAGGCGAAATCAATTAAGGAAACAATCTCGGCCGCTTGCGGCCGAGTTGTTGAAAATAATTTTTGCAGGTACGCCACGGTTTGCTGCCGTGCATTTTCAAGCGTTGCTCGATCGTCATTGTTCAGTGCAGGCCGTATTAACGCAGCCCGACCGTCCCGCGGGTCGTGGAAAACATTTACAGCAATCACCGGTAAAACAAGTCGCATTAAAGTATGATTTGCCGATTTATAGTCCAACCACCTTGTGCGATGAAGTTCTACAGGCCGCTTTGCGAGAATTTCATGCAGATGTAATGGTCGTTGTTGCTTATGGATTGATGTTGCCTGAAGCGATTCTATCAATGCCTCGATTAGGTTGTATCAATGTTCATGCGTCATTGTTACCCAAGTATCGCGGCGCATCTCCTATTCAGCAAGCGATTTTATCAGGTGATACCGAAACGGGCATTACGGTGATGAAAATTATCAAAGCGCTGGACGCAGGGCCAATGTTATTACAATCACGCTGCGCGATTGCGGAGACGGATACTGCCGAGACGTTATCAGAAACATTAGCGCAGTTAGGCGCAAAGACGCTTTTAAAAACACTAGAAACTAATTTAGTTAATGCGCAGGCGCAAAATGATGGTGAGGCGACGCATACTAAAAAGATTGATAAATCAGATGCAAAAATTGATTGGAATAAATCGGCGACTGATCTTGATCGAGAAATTCGTGCATTTAATCCTTGGCCAATTTCATTTGCTGAACTGAAGGGCGAACGCATTCGTATTTGGCAAGCGACGCCGCTCGCCGAGAAACATAATAAACAACCAGGGCAGATTATTTCGGTGAACCAGGCGGGCATTGATGTTGCAACGGGAGAGGGGGTTTTACAGGTTCGGCAGTTACAATTGTCGGGCGGAAAAAAATTATCTGTTGCTGACATGTTAAATGGTAAAGTGGCGTTGTTTAAAATTGGTCATCGGTTTGATTTATGACCCCACGCCTTTTTTCACTTGAAATCTTGTGCGATCTGTTTATTCAGCATCAATCTCTTTCGAGCTTGCAACAAAAACTTAAAACATATCCGAACCAATCTGAGCGCGCATATATTCAAGTATTATGTTATGGTGTTGCGCGATGGTATTTGCAGTTAGACTTTATTGCGAAGCGATTATTATCAAAACCATTAAAACAAAAAGACCAGACTCTTCATATATTAATTTTAATTGGTTTGTATGAATTACTTTATACTAAAACGCCAGATTATGCGGTGGTCACCGAAGCGGTGAATGTAGTGCGAGCGCTAAAAAAATCTTGGGCGCAGGGTTTAATTAACGCCGTATTGCGAAATTTTTTACGACGCAAAGAGGAACTGTTAAAAACAGTCAGTGACAATGAAGCGGTCAGTTATTCACATCCTGCATGGTTATTGACGCGATTGAAAAAAGAATATCCTCATGCGTGGAAAGAAATTGTAACAGCAAACAACCAATGTCCGCCGATGAGTTTGCGCGTTAATCAAAACAAAATCTCGCGTGACGAGTACGGCGAAAAATTGCGACAAGTTGGGCTGCGCGGAAATATTTTGCAAAATTATAGTGATGCGATTTTATTAGAAAAGCCATGCGCGGTAGGACAATTGCCAGGGTTTTCTGAAGGCGACGTGTCTGTGCAAGACTGTGGCGCACAATTAGCGGTAACGTTATTAGATTTAAAACCCGATCAGCGCGTGTTAGATGCGTGTGCTGCACCTGGCGGCAAGACCTGTCACATTTTAGAGTGCGAGCCAAATATTTCGACATTAGTGGCGATTGATCATGATGCAAAGCGTCTTGCGCGCGTACGAGAAAATCTCGCTCGCAGCTCTGAGCAGGGGAAAGTCAGTGTTGGTGCGGCTTTCCCCTGCTCAGAGCTAATTGTCGGTGATGCGGCGGCGCCGGCAGGTTGGTGGGATGGGAAAGTGTTTGATCGCATTTTGTTGGATGCACCTTGTTCCGCGACAGGCGTGATTCGCCGACATCCCGATATCAAATTTTTACGTTGTGAAGAAGATATTGCAGCATTAGCGCAGACACAGTTACAGCTCTTGCAATCGTTATGGTTGTTACTAAAGCCAGGTGGAAAGTTGCTGTACTCAACTTGTTCAGTTTTAGCGGAAGAGAATCAACAGGTGATTCAAAAATTTTTGCATCAAAACCAACTCGATGTTCATGTGCTAGCACATGAACAACAGCTTTTGCCGACCGTTGGCGGTTCTGATGGGTTTTATTACGCATGTTTAAAAAAACCTGAGATCTTGTAAAACCACTGGAATGGCATATAATCGCCTGTTGCGAGGGTATTATGAAATTAGATTTGTCATCATTACAAAAAGCATTATTGAGCTTACAGGCGGCCATTAATCGTGCAGAAAAAAATCGGCAAGATGAAGAAGTGCGTGATGGTGTGATCCAGCGTTTTGAATATACATACGAGCTCAGTTGGAAAATGTTAAAAAGGCAGTTGGAGCAAGAATCGTCTACACCGGGTCTTATTGATCAGCTGTCATTTAGAGACTTATTGCGTGATGCGGCGGAAAAAGGTATTTTGACCGATATAGAACCTTGGTTTGTTTATCGTGAGCAACGCAATATTACCTCGCACGCTTATAATGCAAATAAGGCGAAAAGTGTTTATATGACTGCGTTAGATTTTGTTAAGGATGCTGAACTTTTATTACAGAGCTTAGAAAAACGTAATGCTTAATTTAACAGCGCGCGAATTACAAATCGTCAAAGATATTTTGGTACAATACGCGCCTACTTATCCTGTTTGGGTGTTTGGGTCGCGCGTGACAGGAAGCAACAAGCAATTTTCTGATCTTGATCTTGCGATTATTAGCGATGAGGCGGTGCCTGTTGAAACGTTTGCGAAACTACGCGAGGCATTTTCAGAATCGGATTTAACTTTTAAGGTCGATCTTATCGATTGGACAACAATTGACAAGTCGTTTCAGAAAATTATTTTGACGCATCACGAGATTCTTCAATAATGAAAGAAATAAAAACACCCCGTCCGCGTGCGGCGGGGATTCTTATAATATGAACGAGAGAGGTGTTTATGCAGTGGCTTAGAGATATTATTGACATTATTTTTGCTGCCGGTTTATTTATTAATGCTTTGCTTTTTGTGCCGCAAGCCACTCGTATTTTTAAAAATAAAACGTCTGAAAATTTGTCACTGACGATGTTTATTGGTTTTTTATTGACTCAGTTGGCGGCTGTGCTGTATGGGTTTTTCAATAATGATTATGTGTTGGCGTTTGGTTACATGCTCAGTATGGTCACTTGTAGTGTTGTGACGGTATTGATTTTCATATATAGAAAGAAATAATATTTTTTCAATTGTCAACTGCTCTGAGCTGGCGATGGCTATAAAACGCAGTCACAGCGCGCCTGATATCAGCTCAGAGCTGGCGCAGAGTGAGTTCTTAACTTCGCCGTTCGTTTTTGATACAATCGGTTTTTATTGATGAGGATCTGTTTATGCGTATTGATGAAGATATCAAATTAGATTTTAAGGATGTGTTAATTCGGCCCAAGCGCAGCACGTTAAATTCCCGTTCTGAAGTGGATCTCATTCGAGAATACAAATTTTTTCGTTGCGGTTTGACGTGGCAAGGGATACCGATTATTGCGGCGAATATGGATCACACGGGCACGTTTGCAGTTGCGAAAGCGCTCGCAAAACATAAATTGTTAACGGCTATTTATAAATTTGCCGATGCAAAAGATTGGCAAGCGCTTGATAAAGAAACATTAAAACATTGTTTTGTGACATCGGGTACGCGCAAAGAGGATTTTGAACGCTTAACGACAATACTAAAAACGACCAACACATCGCTCATTTGTTTAGATATTGCAAATGGTTATTCACAACATTTTGTCGATTTTTTAAAGCGAACGCGCGAAGCATTTCCCAATAAAATTATTATGGCCGGCAACGTGGTGACTGGCGAAATGACGGAAGAGTTAGTCATTGCTGGTGCCGACATTGTGAAAGTGGGTATTGGTCCCGGATCGGTTTGTGTCACGCGTACAAAAACGGGTGTTGGTTATCCGCAGCTTTCTGCGATTATTGAATGCGCCGATGCGGCACATGGGCTAAAAGGACATGTGTGCGCGGATGGCGGTTGTGTGGTGCCGGGCGATATTGCAAAAGCATTTGCGGCGGGTGCTGATTTTGTGATGTTAGGTGGGATGTTTGCGGGTCATGATGAATGTGCCGGTGATATCGAAGAAAAAAATGACCGTAAATTTAAGCGTTTTTATGGCATGAGTTCTGCGGAAGCGATGCAAAAATATTATGGTGAGATTTCAGATTATCGTGCGAGCGAGGGTCGATCGGTTGATATTCCTTATCGTGGCGCGATTGAAAACACGGTGTTCGATATTTTAGGTGGATTGCGATCCGCTTGCGCATATGTTGGCGCGTGTAGTTTAAAAGAATTATCTAAGCGCACAACATTTATTCGCGTAACGCAACAGCTCAACGAGGTGTATTCGCATCACGAAGTGAAATAAATTGCTTGCAGCCATTGACTGATATCATTCACTTCTTCTGTGCAGACGCTATGTTCCATGGGGTAGTCATGCCAAGCAATTTTGTAGTTTAATTGTTTTAATACATTATAAGACAATCGTGCAAATTGAATAGGAATAATATTATCCGTGATACCATGCACCATAAAAATCGGCGTATTAATATTTTCTTTTGAGCGTTCTGTTTTTAATCTTTCGCCGAGGGGTAAATATGCCGACAGTGCTAAAATCCCCGCCAATTTTTTCGGATAACGCAAACCCGTATGTAATGCAATGACGCCGCCTTGTGAAAATCCGGCCAAGATGATTTTATCGGATGGAATGCCGCGTGCTGTTTCATGTTCAATGAGTTGACCAATCATTTTTTCAGATTCAAAAATCCCTTTTTCATCATGTTTATTGGGATCCAGCTGTGCGATGTCATACCATGCGGACATGATCATCCCCTGATTAATGGTGATGGCGCGATCAGGCGCAGTGGGGAAAACAAAGCGTATCGGCAGATTTTTGGGTAACTTTAAGTCGGCAACAATGGGTTCAAAATCGTGACCGTCTGCGCCTAATCCATGCAGCCAGATAACACTCGCAATAGGAGCGATGTTTGGATTGATTTCGATGTACGGTAATAATTTAATCATGAGTTGTCTCGTGTTGCTAGAGAGGGTTATAATGAACGTTCAGAAAATTTATTGCAATCATAATAGTAGGTATCTTAATGCGTTTTATTATTTTATTTTTATCGCTTTCTTTAGTTGGCTGTGGACAGAGCGGTCCACTGTATCTGCCGTCGCCGCCAAAAGTTGTTAAAAAAGCGCCGAGCAAGACGGCCCATGTCAAAACACCGCCTAAAAAATAGTATTTATTTTTTCTTCGGAAAAATCCAAACCGTTTTCGTTTTCATGTCATATTGTGCGTACAAGGGATAATGCTCTAATAAACGATTGAGTGTAATCGGAAAAGTCGATCCCGAAATGGGCGATCGATTTAAAACGGGAAACTGTTGAGTTGTTCGCCAGATGACATTCCATTGATGTGCTGCCGCGAATTTTTCAATATTAATTTGCAAGGATGCATTGCTGAGATGAACATTAAATGCGGGGCGCATGGTGTAATTAGAGGGGTAATCACTCTTGCCTAATGCGGGATTGACGATGCTGTTGGATGATGAATCGCTGCGCACTGGGTTGGCGACTTGCCATACTGCCCAGGCAGTAAAAGGTAAAATAATTATTGCACCGAACAAAATTAATACAAATCTGCGCATAGTCTAATTCCCCCCTATTTATGTTAGAATCAGTATACGATATTGTCATAAATTAGCCAATCACTAGAGGGAATAAAATATGGGTCTTATGCAACTGAATATCATGCAAAGCATCGCCATTTGGTCATTGCCTGTTTTGTTTGCGGTCACGATACATGAGGTTGCGCATGGCTGGGTGGCGTCGAAAGCGGGCGATAAGACGGCGCAGTTTTTGGGTCGCGTGACGATTAACCCGTTTAAGCATATTGATCTCATTGGCACCATCGTTGTGCCCTTGGCATTGTTATACTTGGGTGGATTTATGTTTGGCTGGGCAAAACCAGTGCCGATCAATCCGCGCAATTTTCGTCATCCGCGTCGTGATATTATTTGGGTTTCGTTGGCGGGCCCTGTATCAAATTTTTTGATGGCATTTGTTTGGGGCGGTATTGGTTTTGCGGGTAAATTATTCGTTGCACAGGGTATGCCAAATTTATATCCCATTATTTTAATGGGGCAAGCTGGCATCATTATTAATTGTATTTTAGGCGTCCTAAATTTAATTCCTTTGCCGCCGCTCGACGGTGCAAAAATTGTATCGAGTTTGTTGCCAGGAAAAATGGCCTATCAATATGATCGCATCGAACCGTATGGATTTTATATTTTGGTGTTATTAATTGTGACTGGCGTACTGAGTATGTTATTAAGTCCAGCGATGCAGTTGATAAATATTTTGTTTAATTTATTTGGATTATATTGATTGTTTGTCATTCCCGGTGTGCGGAACGCGCAGCCGGGGATGACAAGATAAATGCAGCCGCTGCCGCCAAATTATTTTTTACGGTGACTGTTTTTATAATAGCTGGATTTTCGTCTAGTGTTTCTTTCCCGTGACCGGTTAAGACAAGAATCTTTTTGCATGCTTTCGCAGCATCTAAATCACGTTTTGAATTACCAACCGCATAGATTTTTTTTAAATTGATATCATAATCTTTTTTAATTTGATCGAACAAACCGCTTTTCGGTTTTCGGCATTTGCAATGATCATCAGGCGTATGCGGACAAAAATAAATTTTATCGATATGGCCGCCGTATTTTTTTAATGCGCGCTGCATTTTTTGATGAATTTGTTCTAAGGTTTCTGGCGAGAAAAGACCTCGACCTACGCCGGATTGATTTGACGCGACCACGACAGTAAAATTTGCTTTATTTAATTGCGCAATGGCTTCTAAGCTACCGGTAATCGGGATCCATTCATCGGGTGATTTGATATACGCAGCGGATTCCTTGTTGATGACTCCATCACGATCGAGAATAATTAATTTTTTCATGATGCGCCAATCTGCAATAAAGAAATGTCGGCGACTTTTAAGAAGAGTTCGCGCAGTTTTACCAAGAGTGCTAATCGATTTTGTTGTAGCTTTGGATCCTCATCCATCACCATGACGGTTTCGAAAAATCGATCGACGGGGTCGCGCAATTTAGCAAGGTCAATTAATAATCCGGTGTAATCACGATTTTTTTCAAACGCATCTGCCGCTTCAATTTTTTTGCTGATGTCGCGCGCGAGCTGAATTTCGGCTGATTCTTTCAAAAGATCCATTTTAAATGCGTGTTTTAATATGTCCGCTTCATTTTTAATAAGTATGTTTTTAACGCGCTTGTTTGCGGCGGCTAAACTTTCTGCTTCGGGCAATGTTGCAAAATGTTGAACGGCTTTTAGACGCGCATGAAATAAGACTAAATCTTCGTGCCAAATCGGCCCGCCGAGCGTTGCATTATGTTGGTCGAGCGTAAAGCCGTTTTGCTGAGACCATGTTGCTAAACGATCTAAAATAAATGCGCCGAGCGTGACGCCGAGATGTTCTTTTGGTAGCGGATGATCGGAATGTTTGTAGATGTTATAGGTTTCTTTGATTAATTCATTTAAATTTAAATGCAATTCATTTTCAATCATAATACGAATCAACCCGAATGCGGCACGACGCAATGCAAACGGATCTTTGGTGCCCGTGGGAATTTGATTGATGCCAAACATGCCGACGAGCGTGTCAATGCGATCCGCAATGGCGAGCGTTTGGCCGGTCTCTGTTTTGGGTAGGTCATCTGTCGAAAAACGGGGCATATATTGCTCTTTTAATGCGATCGCAACGGTTTCGGGCTCGTTGTCATTTTGCGCGTAATATTCGCCCATGATGCCTTGTAATTCGGGAAATTCGCCAACCATGCTCGTCATCAGATCTGTTTTAGAAAGCAAAGCGGCGCGCTCAATATCAGTGGTTTTAATTTTTAATTGTTTTGCGATATAACTCGACAATTTTTGTAGACGTTGAGTTTTATTTAATAATGTTCCGAGTTGTTTTTGAAAAACCACATGACCTAATTGCTCGACATACATGTTGAGCGGATGTTTCAAGTCTGTTTCATAAAAGAATTTTGCATCCGAAAGGCGTGCGCGCATCACGCGCTCATTGCCGCGGATAATATATTTTGTGCGATATGGTTTGATGTTGGCGGTCGTAATAAAATGTGGTAGTAATTGATTATATTGATCAACGACCGGAAAACAGCGCTGATGTTTTTCCATCGAGGCGATCAATACTTCTTTTGGTAAACTTAAAAAATCGTTTGAAAAGTTGGCTAACAGCGCTAGCGGCCATTCGGTGGAGGCGGTCACTTCATCTAATAATGCGTCGCTGATTACCGGGGAGCCAATACGCTGGGTTGCATGGATGGCTTGTGTTCGAATGATGTTTTTTCGTTCGTTGAAATCTACGAATACATGCGCATATTTTTTGAGTGTTTTAACATAGGCTTTGGGTGATGAAATAGTGATGGGCGATAGGTTATAAAAACGATGGCCTTGTGTTTTATTGCTGGTGGTTTTTTCTAAAATGATGCCAGGCACAATTTTTCGGCCATACATCAACATAATGCCATGCACCGGTCGTTCAAAAGTAATGTCATGATCGCCCCAGCGCATTTGTTTTTTGATGGGTAATTTTTTTATTGCTTCGGTGACAATGTCTGGTAAACAATCAAAAATTGATTTTCCGGATTCGGTTTTTTTAAAATATAAACATTCACCTTTGGGCGTGTCAAGTCGTTCGAGTTGTTCGACAGATACGTCGCATGATTTTGCAAACCCTGTTGCTTGTGGTTTGGGCGCGCCGTCGGGAAAAAATGCGATAGACGTCAACGGGCCTTTTCGCTC
>Ga0155964_132_pt1 | contig 13558 bp, 9 predicted proteins | sample RifCSPlowO2_02_FD_107618 | JGI IMG/M metagenome (GOLD analysis project Ga0155964, IMG submission 107618) | Gammaproteobacteria bacterium RIFCSPLOWO2_02_FULL_42_9 | reverse complement strand
GCTAAATCACGTTTCCCAATTTCACGCAACATCCAGCCCACTGCTTTATGAATTAAATCATGTTCGTCGTACAATAAAATTTTTGAAATCTTTAACGCCTCTTGAAATCGAGATCGCTTAATATAATAAAACGTCGACAACATGGCGATGCGTCGTTCCCACAAATCATTTGAAACCGCCAAAGCATATAATAGCTTTTTCGCACGAGAAAATAAATACGCGCCCACAATGTGATGCGCCGACAAATCCACTAAATCCCAATTATTAATATAGCGTGTGTTTTTTAAATATAATTGATAAACGCGCTCTTGCGTTTTTTCATCAGCCGTTGAAAAACGATTAACCAAAAAAATAATCGCCAACAATCGTTCTTCATGATTAGATGAATGCAACAACTTTTGAACATCAGATAATTTAAGATCTTGGAATTCTTTAGCTACTTTGCGTAACTGCGGCACTTTAATGCCTAAAAACTTATCGCCTTCGCCATATTGACCTGAGCCAGTTTTAAAAAATCGCTGCAAAATAACAGCGGTTTCAGAATTCGCCAAAGATCGCAACTTTTTTCTAACCATCCTATAAGACATTAAACTAACTCGTCCCCACGTCCGTCAAATCAACCGACAAAAAGTTTTGTTTTGAAAAACCCGGGCCGTCTGGCACTTCGGCTTTACATTTGGGGTAAAGAATCTCCTCTCTATAGTAAGGATAAGAGGGAATATATTCTCGCTGGTGGTACTCCCCTAACGCATGTGCCGTAATATAATAACTATAACCATCCGAAGTAAATAAAAACACGCAACCGGCATTATTCGGATCATACACATCAAATGATCCTGTCGTGATATAGACTTTTTTAAAGGATAAATCGGTCATATATTTATTGTGATCAAGATACTGTTGCGCGGATTGAGCCGAATATATAAACGGCGTCACCTCATACATGGCTAACTGTTGCGTATACATTGTAGCCGTACCATTATTAATGACATAGCCCGTAATTTCATCGCTCGTCGATGCTTGAGCCCACAAACCACAAACAAACACGCTCGCCAAGATACTCAACACGACGCCATAAAAGAAAATTGTTTTTTTCCGCCACGACATAATATACCTCCATTTTATTTCATAAAGTCTATCGTTTATTATTTTTTTGTCCACAATTTTATAATTTACTTTTTCCTTTGTTAATATATAATCGCCGTACGTCTGAACAATTCTTATAATAATCGCGCAAATTTTTTAGCCAATAATCCTAAAAAGGTTTTTTATGCCACGTCAAGTTAATCGAAATTTATTACTGAATGTACTCTTTGTCGCTGGAATTTGGATTTTTGTAATCCTAACGCTCGGGTTTGGCGCGCCTATCGCTTTCAGAAATGAACAAAGCCGAAATGATGGAGAGGAATCGCCACCAGAAGGATCTACTCGTCGCGCATTGCTTTCCCTTACACAAGATCCCGCCATAACAAGAATGGCTGTGACACAACCGCAAGGCGACGCACTCATTACCATGACGGCTGTCTATCCACCTAATTCCAACACCCCCTTTGTCGGCCCGATCAAAGCAACCTTATTGAATACTACTCAAAGCGCAGTATTAGATGCTAATTCCGCCAATCAAATGATCGGTCGTTCCAATTTATTAACGCTTCCTTCACAATACACACAAATTTATACGCGCTTGGGCGAACCTAATTTACAAGTGGTCACCTTTAACGCTCAATTAGGTGATATAACAACACGAAGCATCGACATTGGCGTTGATTTAACGAGCGAAACCAATATTATAGCGGTTACATCTTCTTCAGGCAGTCATCTCGCCGTTGTCACCGATAATTCTGTAGTGATCATACGCACGAGCAATTGGTCAGCATTTTCGCCTATTGTACGCCCGGGATACGAAAACCCTTCCATTGTTGTATTTGCTGATGGTGGCTTTGGCGTACAACCCTCTTCACGCGAAATGAATTTTTACAGCGCATATGGCGCTTTTCGCGGCTCATTAAATTTAGCGCCCACACCTGATATCGAAGGTCGTCCCGTTATTATTCCGGGCGCAACCACGGCACAAATTATTTTTAACTCGCTCGCAGGCTCTTATGCCGTCGAAGTCAATGAATATGGCACGACACTGGGACCGAGTCAACCTTTAGGAGAATTGTCGTCAATTGGCGATCCATTTAACGCAATGCGTGCAACACAAACCGGTAATTTAATTTATGTCAGCCCAGATACCGCATCGTATTTTAATCAAGACTCTGCTTTACTATTTTCACAATCTTTGTCCGGCATGCCTACTCCGTCAACCATGCAAACGGTTGGAACAAGTGACGGCGTTGTACATGTCGTCGGCCAAGATTCTTATGGCGCGTTAACACAGACTCGCGCCTGCCCCGCTGTTGTTTCTGGTGCTAACCCGGCCGTTTACGGAGATGGCGTCACCCAAAATCCGTTAGGAACAGTGGAAATCACGCATGTCACGCTTGTATCAATCCCTGATACCACACAAGTTGAAGCCGTTGATGCGGAAAGCGCACATGTACAACCGTCTATATTTATATTGGGTAACGCCAGTTCCGTACAACTCACAGGAACACCCGGTGCACGCGCTGGATTCAGAGTGATTTGTCCAGGCGGTGTGCGCGGCCCTACAACATATTATGATTTTGTAATCATGGAATCACCTGTGACAAGCAGTACGTTTGTTGCTCCAACCGGTGGCGGAAGCTCAACAACGGATGGCGGAAGCTCAACCAATTTCCCCGATCCAACTACCGGTGGCACGACAACCATTATTACCCCTGTTCCAAATGAGCCGACAAAAATTGATATTACAAAAATAATAATTGCGGCCGGTGCAGTAAGTGCAGGCGTTGTAGTGCTCACGCTCGGCGGCACTGGATTAGCATTACGTTGTTGTTGGCGCCGCGGTTATCAAGCGATACCCGAACCGCAGCATAATGCTAGACGTAGAGCGTCTCGTCGAGGTGCAGCTGTAGAACTTGTTCCCATGGGCGCACACGCCGAACCACTCACTGACGGCGAAGAAGATGGTTTAGCTGGCGCTGAAGCACTCGGCAACGGTCACGCAGCAGTAGCCGTTCGTAATCCCGAGGAAGCTCCAAATGCGCTTCCTCCCCCTATTCAAGCCGCCGCTGTTGTGATCGACGAAGCACCTGCACCTGCGCCTGCACCTGCACCTGCACCTGCACCTGCACCTGCGCCTGCACCTGCACCTGCACCTGCACCTGCGCCTGCACCCGCGCAACCAGAACGAGTCGTTGCTGAACACCCGTCTGCAGAAGCAACAGAGACGAGTGGAGCGGGAGCAGCTCCTGCTCATCCACCTGGCACAAGTCGAGTAACAAAATTCTTTACAAGAAAACCGCCCACAACAGCGTTTTTACCACCCCCCTATAGAGATCTATCAAACACAACTTATGAGAGCTTCATCGGTTTTAAAGTCTCGGTCAAAGATCGTCCCGATCTTATTGTCGAGTTACGCTTGCTTGACTTGGATGAATACGAACAAGCCGCAAAAAAAATAGCAAAAGAAGCAGATTCTTCTGACACGAAACAGTCATTTTTAAATATCTTACGAACTCGACAGAAAATGTTAAAAGCAATACATCAACAATCGCAACACCTATCTATACATTACGATCCACGCCAAGCGGCGCCAAGACCATATGTTATTGACAAAGGGCGAACCGTCATTAGAACACAGCGTCCTATATACACGCATCCCGAAACCAATATGCCTTGTTTGACCGACAGAGGTTATGTCATTCTTGTTTGCGCCATATCATATAACACAAGCAGAAACCCTGCCGACATACAACCACTACAAAAACCAGACTGTTCTAACGAATTTGAAATCGCAGACACATGGATTCTTGCTCGCCTCAATAGCATCGGCCAAGAATTACAAACTACTACCAGAAATCGCAAGTCTTTGCTTCAAGAATCTGATGATTTAAATCGATTACGTGATCATTTACACACCCATGAATCATTACATGATGCTTGGCAAGACACACTGGCACGCACGGAGACACGAACTGCCGAAGCAGGTGCCGGTGCGGAAATACTCGAACACCCGATCGCCGAACGGCCTGCTTTGCAACTGGGAATGGCACGTTAAAAATTTCGTAACTACCGCAAAACCCAAAAGCACCAAAATATGGACGTTCCTTGTTTATGCTGAATAGTTACAAAATTTCAGTAATTTTTCAGTACTTCTTACGCTAGTTAAACGATAACCATCTTGTTATCGTTTAACGTATGAAGATTGAATTAAGAAGAAAACGACAACACCAACTTCAGTTAAAAATTCGTAAAGATGAACGACGTCATTCAACTTATCAAACCATTCATTATGAATATCCGCAACTTGTTCATATTTTTTTACAAGATCTCATGACAATGGATGGGTTTACCGAAAATGAAATTGGCTTTGCGGCGGGCGTTCGCCTCGACATTATTCGCCGCATTCTGAACGGGGATCGCCGCAAAGTTTCTAAAACGGTTTTTTTTAATCTATTAGGCCTCTACGCCCGCGTGTTTTGTGACTGGCTTGATTATCCAAATCCGGAGTAATAACACGTCATCCCAGGCGCTCGCATTTTTTATTCTTTGGATCCCCGGCTATTTCGCTACGCGAAATCCCGGGGATGACCGTCTCTCACAATATTTTCAACCAACACTTTTCGAAGCGCCAACCGATCAACCGGTTTTGAAATAAACGCATTCATCCCTGACTCTAAGCATTTTTGTCGATCTTTTGTAAACGCATTGGCCGTCATGGCAATAATTGGCAAGGTTGCAAATCGTTTATCGTGTCGAATAGCTTGCGTCACCGCATGACCATCCATGTCTGGCAAACCCACATCCATAAAAACCGCATCATAATGTTTTGCACGTACCGCACTTAATGCCGCCAATCCATCCGCCGCAATGTCGACTTGGCAGCCCTCTTCTTCTAACATCACTTTCGCAATTCTCTGATTAATGACATTATCTTCAACCAATAATACATGCAAATCAGATAAAATATTTTTTGACGTTTTATGAAATTCACGAGAACGATTATCCAACGCAGAAACCAGCAAATTAACACAAGATACCGGAAACACCGGCTTTACAAACGAAGTATAAAAACCCCTTTTTTGCGCCTCGACTTGCACCTTACTATTTTGACTGCTCGTCAACAAACATAAAATAGGTAACGCTTGATGACATTGCTGCACAATACGTCGTCCCAAGTCTAACGCATCCACCATCCCATCCTGATCATCCACAAACACAATATCATAAGATCGCGCTTCGACCTGCGCAGTCATTATCTGCTGTATCGCATCATTCACCGCCGCCACATCACCATCTGGCTTTCCAATCTGTTCCAATAAGGTTTGGCCGCTCGCATGATCATCGTCCACTAACAATATGCGTATATTGCGATAATGTTCAGGCCAAATAATTTTTTTCATCTCATCATCTTGTCTCGGCAAGGTCAATACCAGCCAAAATGTAGAACCTTTACCCTCCTCGCTTTCTACATAAATTTCACCATGCAAACTTTCAACCATTTGTTTGACAATCGCTAATCCTAAACCCGTTCCACGATCATAGGTGCTATAATAAGGATTAAGCTGATTAAATCGATCGAATACAAACTCTAATTTATCAGGCGGAATGCCGATGCCGGTATCTACGATGGCAATTTTAAATGTCGCAAATTGACTACCTTTTTCGACACAATCAACCAACAGCTTTACATGTCCTTTTTCTGTATATTTAATCGCATTGCCGACCAAATTAAATAACAACTGACGCAGCCGTCTGGCATCTGCCACTACATGCCGCGGAACAGAGTCAGGATAATCGTACTGTAATTTCAACTCCTTTTCACTCGCCAAATGAGAAAGCGCGTGCATCAACTCTTCGACAATCACCTTCAGATCACAAGGACGATTAACAAAATCCAACCTGCCCGCTTCTAATTTCGACAAATCCAAAATATCATTAATCAATGCCAACAATATCGCGCCCGAACGATAAATATCGTTTAAGAATTCTTTTTGATCCACTTGCGGTTTTCGCGCCAACAAAATCTGTGATGCGCCCATAATGCCATTTAATGGCGTACGCAATTCATGACTCATCACGGATAAAAATTCTGATTTTGCCTTGTTCGCTTTTTCCGCGATCTCTTTGCCCTTTATTAATTGATTGATTTTATGAAGCTCAAGATTTTCTTTACCCACCAGCAATAAACCCGTCACTGTTTTATCCGCACCAAACAAAGGCACAATCGTCCACACGACTGCAAATTGATCCTCGCCAATGCGACATTCAATATCTTCAATCACCTTGCCGATCAGTGCTTTTTTTAACATTTCTTCACTGGGAAACTCATAATCACAATCTCGACTAAGCGCAATGAAATTTTCGCCTATCACATTTTGATAGCGCCAACCATAAAGACGCTCAGCAATTGGATTTAAATCTTTAATTAAAAAACCATTCGTCAACGTGACCATCAAATTATCGGTATGCCGCATAAAAGCCTGAAGCGCGAGCATTTCATCATAAGAAACCAAACCCTTCCGTCGCCTTTTTTCAACAACTCGGCCGCAAGCGGCCGAGATTGTTTCCTTAATTGATTTCGCCTGCGCGGGAAACCCGCGCGAACGGCGACCAGAGGGGAGCATTGCATTGCTCCCCTCTGGACTCCCCAGCGCCCTTGTCTCCGCTGCAAACAGCGGAGATTTCTTACTTTTAAACATACTCAACCCCGCACAAGCAGTTATCATTTTGATTTTTCGGATTCCGAATCAGCCCTGCGGGCTGTCCAGCATGATACAAATATAGATATATCATACCTCGCTGGATCATAACCAGCAAATAATTCTGTTGTACAAAAAAGCCACATTCGTATATGATGGCCAGCATGAAAACTCTCGTATCTTCATCCTTACAGCAACCCTGGCAGAGCCTGCTGAAACCCGCACCCAGCTTTGCTATTGCGCGCGCAACCCTGCAACATCAAGATCCAATATTAGTCATCACCCCTGACGTCGTCACAGCGCTTGAACTAGAAGCCAATCTAAAATTCTTTGCACCAAAGATGCCCATTTTATATTTTCCTGACAGCGAAACACTACCCTATGATCGCTTCTCGCCACACGCCGATATTATTTCGAGACGCTTAGAAATTCTCTCGATATTGCCTCATTTAAAGCAAGGTGTCATTATTGTTCCGATCAACACGCTCATGCACCGATTACCCCCTTATGAATTCATTGTACAAAACACATTATCGTTGCATGTTGATCAGACATTAGAAATTGATCCATTTCGACAAGCACTAGAAAAAGCCGGTTACCGCGCCGTCTCTCAAGTTATTTCACATGGGGAATTTACCTTACGCGGCTCGATCATCGATCTTTTTCCAATGGGCAGCAATAACCCTTTTCGCATTGATTTGCTCGACAATGAAATCGATAGCATTCGCACATTTGACACTGACACTCAACGCTCCATTGAAAAAATCGATAAAATTTCATTATTACCCACACATGAAATCCCTATTGATAATCAACGCATCCAATTTTTCAACGAACAATGGACTCGAGAATTTAAACATGACCCTCATCACTGCTCATTATATGAAGACACGATGAACGGTTATTATGCCGCAGGCATTGAATATTACTTGCCCTTATTTTTTGAAAAGACCTCCACCTTATTTGATTACTTGCCAAAAAACACACGGATGATTTATCATCACGATATTCAACATGCCGCCGAAACATTTTCAAATGAATTTCAGGCTCGATTTGAAGCGTTAAAACATGACATTACCCGCCCGATTTTGCCGCCCAACCAACTTTGCATTTCTTATGATGAGATTCAAACCAAACTGCATCACGCCATCGCCTTAACAGAAACAACCCGCACATTGCCCTCACTTGCCATTAATCGTAACAAAAATAATCCGCTGATGGATTTAGAAAATTTTCTACACCCACAGCATTCGCGTGTTTTATTCTGTGCAGAAACAGCCGGCCGCCAAGAAGCATTGATCGAGCTACTTAAAACTATCAACATCGTACCCACGCGCGTAGCCACTTGGCTCGACTTCTTAAATTCAGCCGAACGATACTGCATCACAGTTTCATCATTAAACAGTGGATTTCAGTTATCCGATTTTGCAATCGTCACAGAAAGCGAATTATTTGGCGAACAAGTTCTACAGAAACGTCGCAGAAAAAAATCCAACATAAATCCTGAACAAATCTTTCAAAACCTCGACGAATTAAAAATCGATGACCCCATCGTGCATATCAGTCATGGCGTCGGCCGCTACCGAGGCTTAACAACCATCACAGTGGATCAAAACACCAACGAATATTTAATCATCGAATATGCGGATCAGGATAAATTATTCGTACCGATTTCTTCATTACAACTCATTAGCCGCTACAGCAGCAACAATATTGAAAATGCACCTTTACATAAACTCGGCTCGCATCAGTGGGATAAAGTAAAACGCAAAGCAGCCGAAAAAATTCGTGATGTCGCCGCAGAACTATTGGAGATTTACGCACGCCGAGCAATGCAGACCGGCTATGTATTTTCCATACCACAACCACAGTATTTAACCTTTGAAAAAGCGTTCCCCTTTGAAGAAACACCAGATCAACAAAATGCGATTGAACGAGTGCTAGCAGATATGCAAGCCAACAAACCGATGGATCGATTGATCTGCGGCGATGTCGGTTTTGGCAAAACAGAAGTCGCGATTCGTGCTGCCTTCATCGCAGCACATAACAACAAACAAGTTGCTCTTTTAGTCCCGACGACATTGCTTGCGCAACAACATTATGACACGTTTAAAGACCGCTTTGCAAACTATCCTGTTAACATCGAAATGCTATCACGCTTTCGAAGCAAAAAAGAACAAGAACAAATTCTTAAAAAACTAGCCGCTGGAAAAATTGACATCATCATCGGCACGCATCGACTCATACAAGCTGACATTAAATTTAAATCGCTCGGCTTATTAATCATCGACGAAGAACACCGATTTGGTGTACACCATAAAGAACGACTCAAGTCCATGCGTTCACATGTCGATATTTTAGCGCTCACCGCAACGCCTATTCCACGCACGTTAAATATGGCTTTCGCAGGTATTCGCGATTTGTCACTCATCGCTACGCCACCTAAAAATCGCTTATCGATTAAAACATTTGTCATGGAAAACAAAAAAGAAATCATTCGCGAAGCACTGATTCGAGAGCTCATGCGCGGCGGACAAGTGTATGTACTGCACAACGACATTCAAACTATTCAAGAAGCAGCGCAGCGCATCACACAATTAGTGCCTGAAACAAAAGTAGCCGTTGCGCATGCCCAAATGAACGAACATCGACTCGAACAAATTATGGCGGATTTTTATCATCATCGATTCAATGTTTTAGTTTGCACGACGATCATCGAAAGCGGCATCGACATTCCGTCCGCCAACACTATTATTATTGAACGCGCAGATAAATTAGGCTTAGCACAACTTCATCAATTGCGCGGTCGTGTGGGACGATCACACCACCAAGCCTATGCCTATTTAATTACGCCGCCGAAAAAATCGATCACACACGATGCACAAAAACGATTAGACGCCGTTGAATCACTCGAAGAACTGGGCATTGGATTTACCCTCGCTACGCATGACATGGAAATTCGCGGCACCGGCGAACTCTTAGGAAAAGAACAAAGCGGCCATATGCAAAAAATCGGCTCGTATTTATATATGGAAATGCTCGAACGCACGATTAAACAATTAAAAGCAGGAAAGATCAGTGCTGATCCCTTAGAGGAAGAATTTGAAATCGATTTAAAAATCTGCGCACTCATTCCCGAAGATTATTTGCCTGATCCACATCAACGATTGATTTTATACAAACGCATTGCCAATGCAAAAAATTCTGACGCCCTTGCCGACTTACGCGTCGAAATGATCGATCGTTTTGGCTTGTTGCCCGAACCGATTCAAAATTTATTTGAAGTCACTGAACTAAAATTAAAAGCTGAAAAATTAGGCATCCAAAAAATCAAATTACAACAAAAATATGTTGCCATTGAATTTAATGAAAATCCCAACATCGATACCGGAAAATTAATTCATCTCGTCCAAACCCATCCCAGCCAATATCAATTCGCGGGTTCCACTCGCGTTAAAATAACAAGATCGTTTGAGAACAAAAAAGAGCGAATTAAAATTATTGAGGAGTTTTTAGCTGTCTTGAAATAATGCGGTCATTTCGAACGCCGCCAAAGGCGGCGGAGAAATCTCATGAATTCAGATCTATTGCGCCCAATTTTCTAGCGTTAATTTAGGCACGCGGGAAAATTCTTTCACGTTGTTTGTCACGAGTATTGCCCGAATAGAAAGCGCATGTGCCGCGATCATTAAATCCATTGAACCGATCGGTGTTCCTTTTCTCTCAAGGTAAGCCCGAAGCGCTCCATATTGATAAGCGGCCTTATCGTCAAATGGCAAGATATCAAGCGGCAAGATGAATTTTTCTAGGGCTGATGTGTTTTTTTGTTTGCGCTGGCTTTTTTCCACACCGTAAAATAATTCTGAAAGCGTAATAGAGGAAAAACAAACATCGCCCAATTTAAGAGACTGGAATTTATCGATCACATTTTCAGGTCGTTTTTTTATAAGATAAATACAGATATTAGTATCTAACATATATTTCATTCAAATGCCTCCCTGTTTTGTGGCGGGAGCTGCTTTCGGTGTTCCATAAAATCACTGGAAAATTCCTCTAGGCTATCGAATAGTGATGCCCAGGGATTTTGGATAGGGAGTAAGATGGTTGCATTTCCCGTTTTTTTAATAAAAACTTCGGTGCCTACGAAGCGAAATTCTTTTGGTAATCGCACGGCTTGGCTTTGGCCATTTTGGAACAATTTTGCTGTTTTCACTTTAGACCCTCCGATTAGTATATACTTTTTAGTATATATCAAGATGTCTTTTTTGCAACCTTTTTTCAAATTGTCCAGAAATCTTTGGTGCTGTCACGAAGAGTTGTTGGGCGATGGAGCCCGCAAGCCGACCCAAAGCCGCCGATGCCGTCACGCGTTTGGGCGCAGGTCTACGCCAGCAAAGGTTTTTTGGTGCGGGAGGAGCTGCGGGTGCAGGTGCCGATCCCGGCGCGAGCGCCCCCGCGTATGATGCCAAAACCGCGAAGCCCGATGCGTCGGGGATGCGGTATAATTAGATGATGGAGTGGCTCATATTTGGGTTGGATGTTCATCATCGAAAATAATGCTGGTAAATATTCATTTTTGATGTAAAATAAGAAGTATATTTTACATTCTCGTGATAAAATGAGCAAAAATGATCTGGATTTACAAGTTCATCGGTTATTCAGAGCCCCTGATCAAAGTTATTTTCTGTTGGGTCCCAGAGGGACGGGAAAGTCAACCTTGGTTGCACAACTGTATCCAAAGGGGCTTTATATTGATTTATTGCTAGCACCTATCAGAAGAAACTATTTTACTCGACCTGAATTACTACTCAACACCGTCCGTGCACAACCCTCGGGTCAAACCATTATTATTGATGAAATACAGAAAGTGCCCGAGTTACTGGATTTGGTGCATCTGCTCATTGAAGAACGGCAAGGTTGGCAATTTGTTTTAACGGGTTCCAGTGCGCGAAAACTAAAACAAAGTGGTGTGGATTTGTTGGGTGGCCGTGCCTTAAAGAAGGGGCTGCACCCTTTTATGGCCGCTGAATTGGGTAAGCATTTTGATTTTGAGGGCGCGTTGAAATATGGTTTGTTACCGCTGCGATTTGCCACGACTAATCCATTAGAGACATTGTCATCTTATGTGACTTTATATTTAGAAGAAGAAGTTAAAATGGAAGGGTTGGTTAGACACATTGAGCCGTTCGCAAGGTTTTTAGAAGTCTTAAGTTTTTCGCATGGATCAATCGTTAACTTGAGCAATATTGCGCGAGAATCTGCGGTAAAAAGAAGCACCGCTGAAAGTTGGTTTTCAATCGTGAAAGATTTATTAATCGCTTATCAAGTGCCAATCTTTACACGACGGGCAAAACGACATTTGGTGTCACAGCCTAAGTTCTATTTTTTTGATGTTGGCGTTTATCGCGCACTTCGGCTCACCTCTGTGTTTGATCCCATTTCAGAGATTGATGGCGCGGCATTAGAAGGTTTGGTTGCTCAACATTTACGGGCTTGGATAGATTACACGATCGCAAGTCATAAACTTTATTTTTGGCGGACGAAAACAGGACTGGAAGTTGATTTTGTTATTTTCGGTGAAATGGGTTTATGGGCCATTGAAGTTAAAAATAGTCAACATGTACATCCAAAAGATCTAAAAGGGCTGAATGAATTTCGCTGTGATTATCCCGAAGCAAAAGTATTGCTGTTATATCGCGGCCAAGAAACATTAAAAATGCACGATATTCAATGTATGCCTTGTCAGGAATTTTTATGTACCATTAAACCGAATCAGTCACTTTTTTCTTAACCGTGTGTCTATCTGTGTGCGAAAAATAAATTTTGTTCTGCGCTGAATACCCCTGATAAAAAAAGGGATATAAAAAATAATAAAAAATGTTTTTAGAAAAGCCTGCTGTTGTATTACAATTCATAATATTGAAAAGCCAGCGCAGCCTGTACGGAGCAAAGCGAAATACGGGGAATAATGTAGCCCGCATGGAGCGAAGCGAAATGCGGGGAATAATGTAGTCCGTATGGAGCGAAGCGAAATACGGGGATAATAAAAAGCCCGCGTAGTTGCTATGATCGCTGATAAAAGGATATCCACATGAAAACTAAAAATCGCGGCTGCGAGCGCTTTATGCCTATCGTGCCTGCTGTCATATGTACGAGCAAACACCTGGATGGCAGGATCTTTCCGGAAAGTGGGGAGCGTCGAATAGGCACCAAACGCATAAACATCGCCATGATTGCCTGCTGGGACAATTTTAGGGCAGGGCGTTTCTCTTCGCTTCATACCTCTTCCGAGGCTTCCTGTCCTCGCCCACATCGGTCACGGGACTTCGTCTGGACTGAAGGCGATTTGAGATCCGACGGATATGTTTACGGCGCAGAAGTCAGGGGTTACTATTACCATTACGAATTACGTTATAATCCTGCTCCTGACGTCTTGCGTTGGGTCGAAGAAATGGATCGCGATTATATCCTCCAACTCAAACGTGAAGGTACACTCCTTGAAAAAGAACCTAATGGGGACGCGGAAATCAAAGCTGCCGAAGACACCCCCGCCGACAAGGATGGCTGGGGGCATCTGCATCAATTCCACGACGAAATCTTTGCCGCTTTCGCCGCCGCTCGCGAGGAGGAAGTTAAACAATTTGGCAAAGAACTGTCTAAAACTGAAAGAACTCAGAAACGTGAAAGACTCGAAAAAGAAAGACTCGAAAAAGAAAGACTCGAAAAAGAAAGACTCGAAAAAGAAAGACTCGAAAAAGAAAGACAAA
>Ga0155964_122_pt1 | contig 14302 bp, 14 predicted proteins | sample RifCSPlowO2_02_FD_107618 | JGI IMG/M metagenome (GOLD analysis project Ga0155964, IMG submission 107618) | Gammaproteobacteria bacterium RIFCSPLOWO2_02_FULL_42_9 | reverse complement strand
TGGATTCCGGATATCGCTCTGCAATAGCAGAGCGATTCCGGAATGACAGGACTTTGACGCAACAATTCTGAAATGACGAGGTACTGCTAATGACATATAACGCCATCATTCAAACCCCTCTTTCAAACATCGGCTTTATTACCTATAACGATAAATTACAAACCGTTCAGTTTGTTTCACAGAAACCAATCGCGCCCAAAACCACCTTCGACAAACACGTTGCGCGTCAATTAACACAATATTTCAAATGCGCCGCTATGCAATTTGATTTACCCCTACAATTAATCGGCACGCCCTTTCAGAAACGCGTTTGGCGCGCATTACAACAAATCAAACCCGGTGAAACATCGACCTATGGTGAACTCGCCAAACGCTTAAAAACCAGCCCACGCGCGATAGGCAATGCGTGTCGAGCAAATCCGATCACACTCGTCATCCCCTGCCATCGCGTATTAGCCAAACACCATGATGGCGGTTATTCGGGACAAACGACTGGAAAGCTGATGAATATGAAGCGGTGGTTGTTGGATTATGAGCGCCTAGACTGAAAAAAAGCTGATAGCAATTCACTACAATTATCAGACAATAAACCACTTTCGACAATGACCCGATGATTTAACGCTTTTTCACCAAAAATATTTAACACACTGCCCGCCGCACCAGATTTTTTATCGTACGCACCAAATACACAGCGCTTCACGCGCGCATAAATCATAGCGCCCGCACACATCACGCAAGGCTCTAAGGTGACATATAAAGTCGTATCAGGTAATCTATAATTTTGTAACTTTAGCGCGGCGTGACGCAATGCAACGATTTCTGCATGCGCACTGGGGTCGTTTGTGCTGATGGGGCAATTAAATCCTTCTGCCACGATTTCATCATTAAAGACAATAACCGCACCGACTGGCACTTCGCCTTTCGCTTGCGCTTCTTGCGCTAATAAAATAGCGCGTTGCATGTAATCTCGATCATTCATCTTGTAGGGCGCATACCATTTTGAACCCCTGCAGCAAAAGCTGAACCAGCAGCACGTAATTGAGCGCGGGCTATCGGCTGTGCTATCAACGCTACCGTTTGCATGGCAGTACTCGTTGCTGTTTGAAAACCAAAAAAGGGTAACATATATTTGCAAACAGTTGAATCACCATATCGCGCGGCCAATTGCGACCCCAATACGCGAAACAAACTCACCTCTGCCGTTGACGCGACGGAATCAGTCAAACTCAATCGAGCAATCGGCATATCAGCTGTCGGGACTTTACGCAAATCCCAAAACATTTCATGCCACTGAAGCAATATCGCAATGGAATCAGCTATTGCGCGATCTTGCGCAAAATGCCCAACAACTCCATCCATCGACATCATGACATTGCAAACCATTGCCTCAGTCACATCGATACGACTAAAAAGCACGCGCTGCAACTGCTCTGCTCCACGTTCAAACAATGCACTCATCATACAATAACCCATGACAAACTGATAAGGATGTTCATCATCGAACGTCGAAGACAGCTGAAAAATAATACTCCCTATTTCGGGCACAATGCGTGTGGTGTCTTTACAAAATTGTGCCACTTTACATTGCGCACGACGCGTCAACCGTGTTTCAACGTTTGCAAACATTGAATCTAACGCCGCAATTAATTGCCGTCGTACTTCTTCTGGCTCTGCCAATAATATATCTAAAGCATATTGTTTAAACTCAGGATATGTTTTGGGATGAATCGGATTTTTTGCTAAAAGTTTATTGGCTCGATCGTTATCAAGATCAATCCATTTCTTAAAGGCTTTATCTTTGTCGGGTCGACAACGATCATGAATATCAGCAACCTCGCGAACTAATTGCCGATAATCCTCGTCGGTTGTTTCTTCACATTTACCTAGAATACCATGCGTTATCTTACGCAATCGATCTGCCGCAACTTGACGTTGTGTCGACGTAACATGTTTTGTATGTTTTAATTTCGCCAGCGAAACGCGAACGCGGCGACAACGAGCCACCGCGAGTTGAAGTTCTTGAAATGTCAACATACTTTAAACACCGGCACCTGAGCCATCACTCGAATAAGCAGCTCTCACCTTGGCCACACGATCAGATGTCGTGGGTTGATCCTCAGCATCAACAGCTCCAGCTCTAGGAATTATCAAAGAAAATGCACCATGGACACTACTAGGATTACCAGAAATTAAGGAACGACGCTCACCCACCGCCGCCGCAGCCGCCGTTTCCGCTCCCGTACGTACAAACGCATCATCAGGCAACCCTTCGCGTCGCGCATCTACAGGCTTATAACCGCCGCTCATACGTTCTCTGCACGATCCAAAGAAACCGCCAATCGCTTGACCGGCACGATATATGCGCCCGGGTGCTTTAACGATAGCATCGCGCTCTGGCCCCAAAGCCATACCAATACCAAATAATGCCGTGACCCATCTTATGTCATCAAACATCGTCGTCTTCTCCCACGCCGGATTTTTAGCGGCTGGGATTAATACTGCACCTAATGTACCCGTTGTTACTCCCTGGATCAACACACCCAACCAATTAAATAATATCTCCACTGCATTTTGATCCTCTGCCATCCATGCTGTTTTTGCACGTCCATAGGTAACACCCGTTAAGGCAATCGTAAATAAGACGCCATTCGCCGGCATCAATTGTTGTTGATACATTGATCCAACCATTGCGATTAATGCGGCTGCTGACCCACCTAAACGCAAGGACGCATCGATCATCCATTTTGCTATGCTCGGCTCTAAAGGTGTTCCGGCTGCTTGCATTAACTCTGCCACTAACCTCTTTGTATCAGCCTGTGATAATCTTACCCTCTCGCCGTCATGTTGTACGGTCTCGGCATATTGACTGCGTGTCTCCATTTCTTGCCCAGCAGCGCCACTTGCCAATATATCTCGATCTCCTTCTCCTTTTCCTTTCCTTTCGTGTTGTAGTATCTCATCTAATTTTTGTCGCAATCCTGCTTTATCCGGCGCCATTTCAGCGCGCAACGCACCCAATTGAAATAAAAGCTGTAATGCGGTCGTAATAGTCAGTGGAAGAAACCCACCCTCTTTAGGCAACCAGGGCGCTATATATTGATCTGGATTATTAATGATTCTATCCAACCATTCTTCTTTACAAAACATAATTAAAGTGGCTAATAACACATAGCCATCTACTCGGCCAACAATCTTCGCCCATTTCTTCATTGTTTTTGGATTCATATCATTTATTCCTTTTATTAACAAAATTAACGCAAACGGAATGCAAAGGTATCAGACAAATATTAAGGAAACATTAAGAAATTTAAGATTTATTATTTATTTTTATTGATCGGTTAAAATAAATACAAATTTTCATTCCAGAATCGCGATGACGATATTCAGAATACAATGTATGATGCGTCATGATTAATTTACAAAATATACCACAAGATGAACATATTTTTACCATCGCAGAATTTACGCGCATGGTGCGAAGTTTATTGGAAACGCATTTTTCGACTGTCTGGATTGAAGGTGAAATCTCTAACTTTGTTTGTCCAAGGTCGGGGCATTGGTATTTTTCACTCAAAGATGAAACTGCACAAATCCGCTGCGCCATGTTTCAATCCAGCAATCAACGCATTAAATTTCAACCCGAAGATGGTATGCATGTGCTCGTACGCGCTAAAACAACACTGTACGAAGCACGTGGGGATTTTCAATTGGTCGTGAGCCACATAGAAGAAATGGGCATCGGCGCATTACAGCGCGCGTTCGAACAACTCAAACAAAAACTCGAAAAAGCAGGTCTCTTTGATGAAAAACACAAAAAACCTATTCCGGCGTTTCCACATTGTGTAGGCGTCATCACATCATCGACAGGTGCGGCGATTCGCGATATTTTGCATGTATTTAAACGCCGGTTTCCTGCATTACCGATTATTATTTATCCGACATTGGTGCAAGGTGACTTGGCCGCGCAACAAATCGTTAAAGCGATTGAAATCGCCAACGATCGCAACGAATGCGATGTGTTATTATTATCGCGCGGCGGCGGTTCACTCGAAGATTTATGGCCATTTAACGAAGAAATCGTTGCACATGCTATTTTTAATAGTCGAATCCCAGTCGTCTCGGGCATTGGTCATGAAATCGATTTTACCATCGCCGATTTTGTTGCCGATTTGCGCGCACCTACGCCATCAGCTGCCGCTGAAATGATAAGTCCCAATCAAATTGAAATTCTCGATCAATTAGAAAAACATCAACATTATCTCGTGCGTGCATTAACGCAACGACTCGAACAATTAAAATTATCATTCGCCGGATTAAAAAAACGCTTAACGCAATGTCATCCCATCGTACAAATTGAACAACAAACACAACGCTGCGATCAACTCGAACAACGCTTGGTACGTGCGCAAAAAAATCAATTCGAACGCTATCAACATCGATTACAATTGCTCTCGCGCGCGTTAAATGCCGTGAATCCATTGGCAACGCTTGACCGCGGATTTGCCATCGTCACTCATCAATCAAACAAAGTCATTACCGATGAAAAACAAGTTCAAGCAGGCGAAATAATCACGACGCAATTGGCGAAGGGGAAAATTAAAAGCGTAGTAGAAAAATAACTAATGATACGGATTTTCACTGTTGCGCAATTCAATCCGTATCGGCGTTCCAACCAAGCGCAATGCCTTGCGATAGAAGTTTGACAAATAGCGTTTATACGCGCTCGGCAATTGTTCGACTTGATTACCATGAATAACAATAATCGGCGGATTTTTTCCGCCTGCATGGGCATAACGCAACTTAACGCGGCGACCACCGACTAAGGGCGGCTGATGTTGCGCAACCGCTTTTTCTAAAATACGGTTTAAGAGCGGCGTTTTTAACTCTTTGATGGCGCTGTGATGGGCTTGTATAATCGAACGAAATAACGATTTTACGCCACGTTTTTGTTTCGCTGAAATAAAATGCCATTGGGCATAATCCAAAAACGTTAAACGTCGATCCAGTTCACGCTCGATCCACTCTTTTTCATTATTCGACACTGCATCCCATTTATTAACAACCACGACCAATGCTTTACCACTGTTTAACACTAATCCTAACAATTTCAAATCCTGCTCGCTAATATTTTCTTTTGCATCAATTAAGAAGAGCACGACATTGGATAATTCGATCGCCTGCAATGTTTTCACGACTGAAAATTTTTCTATTTTGTCAACAATGCTATGACGGCGCCGAACACCGGCCGTGTCAATCAATGTATATCGCTGACCACGATAGTCGAAGGGAACGAAAATACTATCGCGCGTCGTCCCCGGCTCATCAAATACCATTAAGCGCTCTTCGCCCAATATACTATTAATTAAAGTTGATTTGCCCACATTGGGTTTGCCCACAACAGCCACTTTTATTCCCTGATCACGCATCACATCGGCTGACGCTTCTGCGTTTGGAAATAAATCGGCACTTTGCGCCAGTAAATCGTTAATACCTGAATTCTGAGCGGCCGCAATCGCAATCACTGACGAAAAGCCCAAGCGATAAAAATCGGCTAATGCAATATCCTCGTCCAATCCATCTGTTTTATTTATCACTAAAAAAACAGATTTATTTCGTGCGCGCAATTTTTTTGCAAGCACCTCATCGACCGGCGTAAGTCCATCTTTTGCATCCGCGACAAACCAAATAACATCGGCCTCTTCAATGGCCACTTGAACTTGTGCATGCATGCGTTTATCAATCGCAGTTTGCTCCTCGCCCAATCCGCCCGTATCCACAATGACAAAGGCACGATTCTGATAAGAGGCATAACCATATTGTCGATCGCGCGTCAAACCTGGACTGTCTGCAACAATCGCATCGCGTGTTTTGGTCACACAATTGAATAATGTCGATTTGCCAACATTCGGCCGACCGATGATGGCGATGACGGGAATCATTACTTTTGCACCACTCGAAACGCATATAAATTGCCGCCGGTTGTGTAGGCATATAATGTGTTTCCAGCCGCCACCGGTGGCGCAATTAAACCCGACTCATCGACCAAACTTCTCGCAACAAATTTGCCGGTGCTCTTCGACATCCAATGTAAATAACCTTCCGAATCACCCACAACAACATAATCACCCAATATAGCCGGTTCAGTAATTTTACGACCCAATAAAGATTTTTGACGCCACGCAACGACGCCATCATCATTATTAAATCCCCACACATAACTTTTTGCATCGGATAAATATAAACGACTATAATCGGCAGCAATCCCCGCATAAGAAGAAATGGTATGACGCCAAATTAAACGACCTGTTTTTAAATCTAGCGCAGCAATATAACCTTGATAAGTCGCCACATAAACGATGCCATTGATCACAACTGGATTCACATCAATATCAACCATGCGCTCAACATCTGTTGACCCCTGCGGATCGGCAATTGACTGTAACCAAAGTAATTTTCCACTCTTAAAATTAAATGCACCCAATTTACCATTTGCAAAACCCGCAATAACAGTGCTGCCGGCGACTTCGGGTTGACCGGATGCGTGTAAAATTAATGACGGAACGGTTTGCTGAAAGCGCCATAATTGTCGACCATCGGATGCCGACAATGCCGTCAACGATCCATCAATACTTTTAACTAACACGGTGCCTTTGAATGACGTTGGCTTACTTAAAATTTCGCTGGCCACCGGTGTTTGCCATAATATCTCACCCGTTGATTGATTTAATGCCGCAACACCTCCCTCGCCTGTCGCCACAAACACTTTCCCATCATCCACGCTCGGACCGCTCGTCAATGAGTTCGCCACATTAGTTTTCCAAAGCGTTTTGCCCGTCTGCGTATCCATCGAATATAAATCACCATCGGATGAAGCAACAAACACCGACTGTCCAGACACGACCGGCGTTAAGCGTAAGTAATCTTTACTGGATCCATTGCCTGCTGACACTAACCATAATTGCTGGACATCCAAGGTTGGCGTAAAATTAACTAAAGGCGATGGCGGCAAGGTATTGTCTTTGCTCGCGCAAGCCGCTAAAAAAATTATAAAAAATATGACGCTCATTCGATACAAAACTTTTTTCATTATCCTCTCCAATTTAATTGGGCAAATTATACAATGCCATTTTAGCTAAATCATATATGCCAGATGACGCCGGCAAATGATCAACCGCCTCTTGATACGCTTGACGTGCCTGATCAGTCTGGTTCAATTTTAAATAAGCATCGCCGCGCACTTTTGCAGTCAACCCGATAAATTCGGGGCTCTTAACAGATTTTAATAATTTTATAGCATCATCCGACTTCGTTTGTTCAACATAAATTCTGGCCAAACGAATGCGCGCTAAATCACGAAACGTTTTAGTATTTCCATGTACGATAATCCATTGTAATCGTTTAACCGCTTCATCTAATTTATTGCTTTCAACGGCATTCTGCGCCAACACAAACGCAGACAAACTTGCATACGGTGTCGATTTAAATTTTTTAATCAGTTTTTTCGCCTGCGCAATCGCTGCCGATGTTTGCCCATTTAACAAATCGCCCATCGTCTGTTCATAAACAATAGCGGCATGTTCCGCTCGCGTTGTTTTGTAATTATTATAAAATCGCCAAGCAAAACTGATCGAAAGCGCGATAAGCGCTCCCAATACGATCGCAAAACCATACTCTTTCCAGAGTCTTTTGAGCTGCTCAATCTGTTGCTCTTCTGTTAGATTTTCGTCCACAATACACCTCTACTCAAACAAAGCGTTAATATACGCCACAATATCATCGAGCTCAACCGTCTCTTGCTCACGCTTTTCGCGCAAATATTTAACGGCCACCGTATGATCTTTTAGCTCCTGCTCACCCATTATCAATGCCAAATGAGCCCCGCTGGCATCCGCTCGTTTAAATTGTTTTTTCCACTGTCCACCCACACAATCCACTTGCACCACAAGCGCCGGCATGGCTTCGCGAATTTGTTCGGCTAAAAGCAATATATGCGCACTGGCATGTTCATCACTCATCATGTAAATATCAGACGTCGTTTTGAGCACAGGCAATCGTTTTTCGGCTTCAATCAGCGCAATCAATCGCTCCATACCTAAGGCAAAACCGGCCGCCGGTGTCGCATCACCACCGAGCTGCTCAACGAGTCCATCAAATCGACCACCCGCACAAACGGTTCCTTGCGCGCCCAAAGAATCGGTGACCCACTCAAACACGACATGTGAATAATAATCTAACCCGCGCACCAAGCATGGATTTATATCATATTTAATGCCCGCTTCATCTAACAATTCACAATAACGATCAAAATGTTGCGTGGCGGATTCATCTAACATATCCAATAATTTTGGTGCGCCCGTAATTAATTTTTTCATCTCCGGATTTTTGCTGTCCAAAATGCGCAACGGATTGGTCTCTAGCCGACGGCGACTGTCTTCGTCTAACTGATCCATTGATGTTAAAAAATATGCCACGAGTTTTTCTCGATAAGCTTTACGAATCGCCGGCGTGCCGAGCGAATTAATTTGTAACGTCACAAAATCGTCAATGTTTAATAATTTAAAAACGCGCGCCATCATTAAAATTAATTCAACATCAATTTCTGGGCCCATCATGCCAAATGTTTCCACACCCCATTGGTAAAATTGACGAAACCGACCTTTCTGCGGACGTTCATGCCGAAATAAAGGACCAAAATACCATAAACGCTGCACCTGATGATACAGCAAACTATGCTCGATGCCCGCACGTACACAACCCGCCGTGCCCTCTGGGCGTAGCGTTAAACTATCGCCATTGCGATCATCAAACGTATACATTTCTTTTTCGACAATGTCAGTGACCTTTCCTACCGCGCGATGAAATAAATCGGTATATTCTAAAATTGGAAAACGAATTTCACGATAACCGTAACTCATCACCACTTGACGCAAAATACTTTCAACATATTGCCAGATCGGTGTTTGTTCCGGCAGAACATCATTCATTCCCTTAACTGCTTGAAGACTTCTATTGGCCACTTTGAACTCCTGTTGTTGAGTTAGCCGGTAATTGATTTGTTTGAACAGTTGTTGTTGCCGGCATAGTTTGATCCGGTGCTGGCGCAGTTGTCACCTGATCGGATATCCCATTACTTTGCACAACCGCTGTCGTTGTATTTAAAAGTTCGGTATTGCTTTCGAGGTGTAACGCACGCCAACTCAACACGAGCACAATCAAAATAGCAACCACTGCATACGTCATCCAACGTATCGGTTTATCCTTCGCGCTCATTTGATGCGTATCAAATGTGAGAGGTGCATATTCATTACGGGGAATAGCCCAACCTAAATGTTCAAACGCATGATTCACTTCCTCAGATGACACATCAACCAAGCGCGCATAATTTCGAATATAACCGCGCATATACGGCAATAATTCCGATACTTTATATTCGTCTTGCTCTAACATCTCGATCACGTGATCCGGCAAACGCAGCTGCGTAGCCACATCTTCAACACGCAAGCTCGCGGATTCACGCGCCTCGCGCAAACGCTGACCGATGGTCAATCCTAAAGCAATCTGTTTTTCATCTGTTGTTTGTTTTTTAAGCATTTTAATGGGTACCGTTTATTTTCTGAATCAATATATTTGCCAATCCCACAGGATGACAGCACTGCGCTATTGTGCAACATTTTTGGTAACTTTTCGACTATAAAATGAGAGAATATGTGATAAAAAAGACAGGATCATCCCTATTCAATTATCCATTTCCAACCAACTGACCGCAAGCTGCCTGAATATCGGCACCGCGGCGTTTGCGCTGCAGGGTGCGAACGCCTGCTTTCATGAGAACATCTTGAAAATCACGAACCACCTCATCGCTGGACGGTTGATACGAAAACCCTGGCGAGGTATTAAATGGAATTAAGTTCACTTTGCATGGCACGCCTTCCAATAAACGCACTAACTCCTTGGCATGCTTTTTCTGATCATTAATTTTATCAAGCATCACATATTCAATAATTACTTTTCGTTTTTTATCCTTAAAAAATCGTTTGCACGCCGCCATGATATCCGCAATGGGATAATGCTGATTCATGGGAATTAATTTTTCACGAATCTCATCATTGGGCGCATGCAATGAAACCGCCAATGATGCATCGCTCGCTTTAAATAATTTATCCATCATCGGCACAATACCGACTGTGCTCACCGTAACGCGATATTTCGATAATCCACACGCTAAATCTTCCAACATTAAATCAAGTGCCGGCAATACATGATCAACATTTAATAGCGGCTCACCCATTCCCATCAACACCACATTGGTCACTTTATGCTGCAATTGTCGCACTAACCATACTTGGCCAATGATTTCGGCGGTTGTTAAATTGCGTTTAAAGCCTAATTTTCCCGTCGCGCAAAATTTGCAGCCCATGGCACAGCCGACTTGTGACGAAATACATAACGTACCCCGCGTCTTTTCTGGAATAAAAACCGTTTCGATTAGTTCACCATCATCTAATTGCAACAACCATTTAATCACACCATCCGTTGACACCTGCTCTTTAACAATTTTAGGTGCTTCTACGATTGTGTTTTCGCTCAAATAATCACGCAGCTTTTGACTTAAATTATTCATCTGCGAAAAATCCGTCAAATACTCATGATAAATCCATTTAAGCATTTGATCAGCACGAAACGGTTTTTCGCCTAATGCAACAAAAAAATCGCGCAGGCTCGCGCGATTAAAGTTAAGCAAATTGATCATCGAATAAAAATTTCATTCCTATTAAAGAAAAACGCAATTTCTTGTTTAGCCGTATCCGGCGCATCGGAACCGTGCACAGCATTTTCATCGATGCTATCTGCAAAATCAGCACGAATGGTATGAGGTGCCGCATTCGCCGGATTGGTCGCTCCCATGATGTCACGATTTTTTGCAATCGCATTTTCACCATACAATGCCATCGCTAACACGGGACCTGAGCTCATAAATGAAACCAAACCATTAAAAAAAGGCTTGCCGCGATGGATTGCGTAAAATTCTTCTGCACGCGCTTTGGTTAAATACACCATTTTAGCGGCAATCACTTGCAACCCGCCCGTTTCTAAACGATCGATAATTTTACCGATAACATTTTTATTAATCGCGTTGGGTTTGATGATCGATAAAGTCTGTTCGATGCTCATGATTTTTCTCCGTTAGTTAATAAAATGAGAAGCATTATATAGTAACCGAACAATAAAAAAACCTTCCTATTTTGTGTAAAATCCTTTAGCCTGAATAGTTCACGCTATAAATAAAATTTAAAAACGAAAAAGCAGCATAAAATCAAGGGGTTGGCATGAACGCTGATCATCCGTCCGTCCCGTCTTTCCAACTTTTATACGGATAATCAGTTGACGATAAATAAAAGTGTATGTAGAATCTGCTTTTGCATGTTTTACGTACAAAAGGAAAATAAAGTGTCTGTCATCCCATTTATTGGCCGACAGAATGAACTAGCAGAATTACAGCGACAAGCACAGAAGAATATCGCCAGCCTATATGAAAAATTCAAAATCTTATCGGTAACGGGAGGAGTACCTCGCTACTTAGAAGAGATACAGCCTAAAAATAATGCCGAAATAAACATTTCCAATTTTTGCTTTAAAAATGGTGGGTTACTTGTTAATGAATTTAGACAAATTTTTTCTGATCTATTTGGCAACAGAAATGCGAAATATAAACAAATAGTAAAATTATTAATACAAGGAAGTTTAGACTACAGTGAAATTTGCGAAAAACTTGGTGTAGCCAAAACAGGCAGAATCAGCGAATATTCAAATGATTTAGTTTTATCAGGGTTTATCAGTAAAGATTTTACGTGGGAAACAAAGACTGGTATTGCTTCTCCACTAATTTTTAAGTATCGGCTTAAAGATAACTACTTAAGATTTTATTTAAAATACATTGAAAACAAAATTCCAGAAATTGAACGAAATGTCTATCAATTAAAATCACTGTGATTGTTTAGGGACAGGACATCGCGGACACGCTAAAGTGTCATTTCGACGAGCAAAGCGAGGAGAAATCTCCTAAAATTGAACACGATTCATGAGATTCCTCCAGCGCCTATGGCGCTGTTCGGAATGACAGGAAACTAAAAGCGCGGTAGGTTGGGCTAAATATAACCTGGGTGATGAGAACCGTTTAAAGGTTTTTTTTCTCCAGCATCAGAAGAGCTCGCCGCATGACGACCAAAGAGCCCACAAACAAACTTGGAACAACGACTCGCCGCATGACTGAAGAAGCTTCGCGTTTCATCGGGCGGTTGCTCTGCGCACGTTGCCTGTTTTGCATGAAATTCAGTAATTTTTTCAGGGGTTCCTTTATTCCACCAACGCAGCGCTAAAACAACAGCCGCTGAACCGATAGCAATTAATCGCCCTGTAGCAATCCATAATAACGACTGCAAATGCTGATCATCTGCATTTGCCGTCTGATTCACTGCAAAATGACTCAGCCCCCAAGACAATCCATAGCCGCCCAAAGCAACGATACCGACACCTGTCACTGCGGTTACCGCCGTATCTAATAACACACCACCCAACGGCCCCCTGCCTAAGCCGGTTCGAATAGCATCCAGATATTGTGACGCACCAAGCACAAGAAATAAATCTTTTGTCATCGTCACCAATTCTTGACTCCCCGGCCTTGAAATATTGGTAAACAACGACATCAATTCCGTCGGTATTCCCGCAAGTCCTATCATTAATACTGAAGAAATTAAAAAGTTATAAAACTGACCCACGCGATGTAATTTTGTCATCTTATCAAATGACCCATGTCGAACTGCGGCATCCATCTTGACACCCATCATGTGAGACATCATAAAAACCATTAAAATAAATGGGGTTACTAAATTAATCGCTATTTCAATTGCCTCCGAAGGCAATACCCCATCCTTTTTCACTAAAAAAACCGCACCCAACACGCCCACCAACTCTAAGGCGACCTGCGAGCCAATGAATACGCCATTCTTCACCAATGTTTTGAATGTTCGCCCATCCGTTTTCGATAAGCCAGACAACCAAGCTACCGGAGAAAATTCATCAGAACGCGATCGCAACAGTATGACAGCTAATAAATAATTTACAGTCAATGCAATGAAAGATGCCATACCAACGCCAGCAGCCGTCGGCCAGTAACCATCGTGAACACCCAACAGATGGCCAAACCCCGCCGTCATATAAGAATTTAAAAACATGATGCCGGCCAAGTTCGGCTTACCTTGTCCAATCGCAATATGTTGCGTCTGCGCTAATAAATGTGAAGGAACCAACCCCAGCGAAAACGTTTTAAAATATCCCTCAATTAATCGCACAGAGTCGGCATCAATACCCGCCGCGCGCAACATAGGTCCCACTCCGAACGCAACAAGTGCAGCAGAGGCTGCGCCGAGCATACAAGCTTGACGAAAACTCTCTTGATAAACATTCGCGATTATTTTTAATCGCTCTTCTCTCACTCGCTTTTCTGGATAATCCGCTGGATTTGCCTTTGCTAATTTATCAAGCTCTTCCAAGCGTTGAGAAAGTACATTAGAGGTAGCATATAACGTCGTTGGAAAAAAATTTAAAATAACCATTTGTATCACGGTCACCAAAGAAGCAACAGGAAACAACGTTTGATTCTTTGTAAATAATGTCCACCACCAGGAATCACCAAATGCCGCAATCAATCGAATAAATGCAATCGGAAAACCAGCGATAGCCATTTCTTTCAACGCATCTTTATACGATGTCTTAAATACTTCACGCGTTACAGAGGGAGGAGTATCGAATGGTTCTTCACCGATATCAACGTTTACGACACTCCCAGCGGCATAGACTTCAGAAAACTCTGATCCTTTATCATCCTCTCTATCATCCCTTTCAATAAGTTGTTTATTTTTTCTTGGCATTTTTTTTTACTTCATATTATTAATAGGAAGGTCATGCTAACAACAATCGAATAAAGTGCAAGATGACTTTTTTCGGAATAGGGGTTGATTTTTGAGAAAATGGTAGTATTGAACCTATTCCCCCCAGTTTCTGAAGCGAACCCAGCACAAAGATAATTTCTTATGGCATAAATGAAAGAAAGAGTATAAAACTAGGCCACCATAAAAAATGGATCAGCGATGAAAAAACTAATTTTTTTATTATGCACCTTATTGAGTGGCATAGGGCAAGCCCAAGTGATGCCGAAATCTTTATTAATTTACTATGGCTACCCTTCGCTAATCAATCACTGCCAATATAATGACCCCAAATTTTTAGACAATTTTAGGCGGGT
>Ga0155964_172_pt1 | contig 15339 bp, 13 predicted proteins | sample RifCSPlowO2_02_FD_107618 | JGI IMG/M metagenome (GOLD analysis project Ga0155964, IMG submission 107618) | Gammaproteobacteria bacterium RIFCSPLOWO2_02_FULL_42_9 | reverse complement strand
TGTTCTGTAATTTACGGTTTCTGCTTTTTTCACTTCGCCAAAAGACCAGGAACGTATTGTTTCGGGAGACGCCAATGCGATGCGGATAGCATCAATATCAGTATATTGTTCTGGTCGCTTCACTACACTGTACAAATCTCTAAAATTAGCAGCAGCACTTACCATAAATTTTACCCTCTCATTTCAACTTCTATTCATGTTCCAATTCAATATCAAGACCCAACGATCGAATTTCTTTGATCAACACATTAAAGGATTCGGGCATGCCCGGATCCATACTGTGATCGTTATTCACAATATTTTTATAAATTTTTGTTCGACCCGCGATATCGTCTGACTTGACCGTCAACATTTCTTGCAACGCATACGCCGCACCGTAAGCCTCTAACGCCCAAACTTCCATTTCACCAAAACGTTGGCCACCAAACTGCGCTTTACCTCCTAACGGCTGCTGTGTCACCAAGCTATAAGAACCGGTTGAGCGCGCATGCATCTTATCTTCCACCAAATGGTTAAGTTTTAAGATATACATACAACCAACCGTAATCGGTCGATCAAATTGCTGCCCCGTACGTCCATCATATAAAATAGTTTGACCATTCGTCGGCAAGTCCGCTAACGATAACATATGCTTAATCTGTTTTTCAGAAGCCCCGTCAAACACCGGTGTCGCCATCGGCACGCCTTTACGTAAATTGTCGGCCAACGTCATGACTTCTTCATTACTCAGCTCTTTCAAATCCATTTGTTTAGTGCTTTCTTCGTTATACACATCCGTCAACAACGCACGTACTTTTGTAATTTGCGCTTTCTCATCCAATAATTTACCTATTTTTTGGCCCAATCCTTTCGCCGCCCAGCCCAAATGTGTTTCCAATACCTGGCCGATGTTCATTCGAGAAGGCACGCCCAGTGGGTTCAAAACAATATCCACCGGCGTTCCATCTGCCATATAAGGCATATCTTCTGTCGGTACAATTAAAGAAATAACACCTTTATTTCCGTGTCGTCCCGCCATCTTATCGCCCGGCTGAATACGACGCTTGACCGCCAAATAAACTTTAACCACTTTTAAGACGCCCGGTGCTAAATCATCGCCTTGCGTCACCTTTTTACTTTGCTGAACAAATTTCTCATCATATTCATCACGCAAACTCTTTAATTGCGAGTGAAAAGACTGCAATTGTTTGTCTTTCTTCGCATCGCGCAACACGATATCAAACCATTTTTGCGGCTGCGTTTCTGACAAATACTCTTGGGTGACTTTAGCGCCAGCCTTTAAGCCTTTCGTGCCCTTTTCGACCACGCAAGTCAACACCAATTTTTCAACTTGCTGCATAATGACGCTTTCACGAATTCTAAACTCGTCATGCAAATCTTTTTTAATTTGCGCCAATTTAGTTTCTTCAATTTGCAAGGTGCGCGCATCTTTTTCCACCCCATCGCGCGCAAATACTTGCACATCGATAACGGTACCATCCATACCCGTTGGTACACGCAACGAAGTATCTTTGACATCGGAAGCTTTCTCACCAAAAATCGCGCGTAATAATTTTTCTTCTGGTGATAACTGCGTTTCACCCTTGGGTGTCACCTTACCAACCAAGATATCGCCCGCAGAAACTTCGGCACCCAAATAAACGATGCCTGACTCATCTAATTTAGCTAAAGCACTTTCACCGACATTGGGAATGTCAGCAGTCACTTCTTCTGCTCCCAATTTAGTATCGCGCGCAATACAAGAAAGTTCTTGTATGTGAATCGATGTAAATCGATCTTCTTCCACAACACGTTCTGAAATAAGAATAGAATCTTCAAAGTTATAACCATTCCAAGACATAAAAGCGACCAGCAGGTTTTGCCCCAACGCTAACTCGCCTAAGTCTGTTGCAGAACCATCCGCCAAAATATCACCGCGCATGACAACATCGCCTGTCTTAACCAATGGACGTTGATTCATACAAGAATTTTGATTCGAACGCATGTATTTAATTAAATTATAAATATCAACGCCGGAATCATTCTCAACCATTTCGTTGTCATTAATACGAATAACAATACGTCCTGCATCCACGGAATCTACCACACCACCACGCTTGGCGACGACAGTGACCCCAGAATCTCTAGCAACCGTGCGCTCCATGCCGGTGCCTACCAAAGGCTTTTCGCTACGAATTAAAGGTACCGCTTGGCGCTGCATGTTGGAACCCATCAATGCACGCGCAACGTCGTCATGTTCTAAAAATGGAATTAAAGCAGCAGCAACGGATACAATTTGTCGTGGCGATACATCCATAAAACGAATTTGATCTTTCGGCATCATCGCCACTTCGTTCCGATGACGACAGGGAACCAACTCATCCACTAGATTATTTTTAGCATCCACCGCTGCAGTCGCCTGCGCAATCACATGCTCATCTTCTTCAATCGCGGAAAGATAAACAATTTTATTGGTGATATGCCCATCGATCACTTCTCGATAGGGGGACTCTAAAAATCCATATTGATTCATTTGCGCATACACCGCCAATGAATTAATCAATCCAATATTTGGACCTTCCGGTGTTTCAATCGGACAAACACGACCATAGTGTGTCGCATGCACGTCACGCACTTCAAAGCCAGCTCGCTCACGATTTAATCCGCCTGGCCCCAATGCAGAAATACGTCTTGAATGTGTCACCCCCGATAATGGATTGTTCTGATCCATAAATTGAGATAACTGACCCGAACAAAAAAACTCTCGTATCGCACCGGTCACCGGTTTCGCATTAATGAGATCTTGTGGCATTAAGTTTTCTAAATCGGCAACATTTAAACGTTCTTTTGCAGATTTTTCCACACGCACCAAGCCAACCCGAAATTGGTTTTCAACCATTTCACCCACACTTCTCACGCGACGATTACCTAAGTGATCGATGTCATCCACATGGCCTTTGCCATCACGAATATCGATCAGCACTTTTAATGCCGCAATAATATCTTCGTTTGATAATATTCTATCGGTTTTTTCATCGCCAAAACCAACACGGCGATTAAATTTCATGCGGCCAACCACTGAAAAATCATAGCGATCTTCGCTGAAAAATAAATTTTTAAACAACCCTTCGGCGGCTTCTTTTGTGGGCGGCTCTCCCGGACGCATCATGCGATAAATTTCAATTAATGCTTCTAGCTGGGTTTGCGTCGGGTCAATTCGCATAGTGCTCGAAATATAAGGACCATGATCAAACTCGTTAACGTATAAAGTCTGCACTTCATCAATTTTCTTTTCTTCAATCAATTCTAACAATTCTGGCGTAATTTCCGAATTAAGTGGCACAATAATTTCGCCGGTTTCTTTATCGATAATATCTTCGGCTAATACACGATCACACAAAAATTCTGCGGGAACCGTGATCATTTTAAGCTTGGATTTTTCTAATTCATTAATATGTCGCGCCGTAATACGCTTGCCTTCCTGAATGATCAATTTTCCCGCTTTACTTTTGATATCAAAATTCGCGACCTGACCTTTCAAGCGATCGGGCACTAAATCTAACATCCACTGGCCTTTCTCCTTGTGAAAGCACTCTCTTTCAAAAAACAAATTTAACACTTCCTGGCTGGAATAACCTAATGCTCGCAACAATACTGTCACCGGTAATTTTCGACGACGATCAATGCGAACATATAAAGCATCTTTGGGATCAAATTCAAAATCTAACCAAGACCCACGATAAGGAATAATACGTGCAGAATAAAGTAATTTACCAGACGAATGCGTTCTTCCTTTATCATGATCGAAAAACACACCGGGTGAACGATGCAATTGTGAAACAACGACCCGCTCGGTACCATTAATAACAAAACTACCAAAATCCGTCATCAAAGGAATGTCGCCCAAATACACTTCTTGCTCTCTAATATCTTTAACTTCGCGCTCTTTTCCATTGATGTCAAAAATAGTTAAACGCATTTTGACGCGCATCGGCGCCGCATAAGTTAGCCCACGAATTTTACATTCATTGACGTTAAAAGGCGCTTCGCCCAAATGGTAACAAAGATATTCCAACAATACATTGCCTGAATAACTGGTAATAGGGAAAACGGATTTAAATGCAGCCTCTAACCCTCTGTTTGCGCGCGCGCTATCCGGCGTGTAAAGTTGTAAAAATTCCTCATAAGAATCCAACTGTGTTTTCAACAAGAAAGGAATTTCAACGATGGTTGAATACCGACTAAAATCCTTGCGAAAACGTTGTCTTTCCGTATTCGTCATTTCTAAAATTTTTACTTTAGTAGCCATGAATAACCTCAGTATGTAATTTCTTTAACGCAAAAGGCCGGCAGCATTTACGCTGCCAGCCACACATCCCTGAATGGAAATTATCCGATAATTCAGATTATTTAACCTCGGCAGAGGCGCCTGCTTCTTCCAATTGTTTTTTAATTTTCTCGGCTTCGGCTTTGGCAACACCTTCCTTCACTTTCGTCGGTGCTTTTTCCACTAAGTCTTTTGCTTCTTTAAGACCTAGCCCAGTAATCGTGCGAATCACTTTGATTACGCCCACTTTATTTTCGCCGAAACTGGACATCAAGACATCAAATTCTGTCTTTTCTTCAGCCGCTTCACCACCACCTGCGGCCGGTGCAGCAACATGAACAGCAGCTTGTGCAGACACGCCGAATTTTGTTTCCATCGCTTTCACCAATTCAACGATATCCATCACGCTCATCTGAGATATTGCTTCTAAAATATCTTCTTTTGCAACCTTCGTAGTCATATATATTTACCTCTTTTCAATTAATTTCTATGCAGCTTGTTTTTTATCTCGCACTGCCGCTACCGTTCGAACAAACTTAGCACATGGCTCTGCTAACGTACGCACAAATTTACTAATTGGCGCCTGCATCACTGACATCAACAATGCCAACGCTTCATCACGTGTTGGCAATTTTGCAATTGCGTTCAAATGACTCGCCGAAAACAGTTCACCATTAATGGCTAATGCTTTCACTTCTAGTTTTTCATGCTCTTCAACAAAATCACGCATTAATCGCGCACTAGCACTCGGCTCTGTTTTAGAAAATGCTAACAATAACTGTCCTGTTAACACTTCCTGTAAACAAGCAAACTCTGTGCCTTCCAACGCACGTCGCGCCAAGGTATTTCGTACGATTCTCAAATACACATTGGCAGCACGCGCTTTGGCGCGAAGCTCATTCATTTCGGTAACTGTCAGCCCACGATAATCAGCTACAGTTGCAGACAATGCACTTGAAGCAACTTCCGCTACTTCGGTCACAATCTGCTTTTTCTGTTCTAATGTTAATGGCACTTTCGTTACCTCCCCATTTATCATTTGATAAAAATCCCCGCTGCAAGCAGACGGGGTATTTTTATTTCTTGGTAAGATTTCGCCTGCGCGGCAAAGCCGCGCGAACGGCGACTCAAGGGGAGCGTTCGCCTGCTCCCCTTGAGAATCCCCAAGCGAAAAGTCCCACGCGGCAAGCCGCGGGGAAATCTTCACATTATCTTTTCAGATAACAAACTCTCATTCGGTGTCCGATTAGGAAACACCGCCTACGTAAGCTAGGAACAAGTTCCCGATTAAGCAATCCAAATATTTCTATCCAGATCACGCTGACGGTCTTCGACGATTATCGGTTAATCATAAAATCAACCCCCAATCGTGAATTCTTTTATTTAATCTCCAAGGTATTTTGATCCACCAAAATCCCCGGTCCCATGGTAGTGGAAACCGTGATCTTCTTTAAAAATATACCTTTTGCTGAACTTGGTTTTGCTTTTTGCAGCCCAATAATCAACGATTCCAAGTTTTCTTTCAAATCTTGCGCGGAAAATTTTACCGTACCAATGCGGCAATGAATAATGCCGGCTTTATCTATTCTAAATGTTACCTGTCCTGATTTTGCATTCGTCACCGCCGTTTCCACATCGGTTGTAACGGTTCCTAATTTTGGATTCGGCATCATTCCACGTGGTCCTAAAATGGGACCCAACTTACCGATCAATGGCATCGCATCTGGCGTCGCAATTAATACATCAAAATTAAATTCACCCGCCGTAATGGCTTTTGCCAAATCATCATAACCGACCAAATCGGCACCCGCTTTTTTGGCTTTGTCTGCCGATGCGCCCTGCGTCATCACGGCCACTTTCACATTGCGACCCGTACCCTTTGGCAACAACGTTGAACCGCGAACAGTTTGTTCGCTTTTTTTGCAGTCAATGCCTAAATTAACACTCACATCAACGCTCTCAACAAATTTAACCGTTGATAGTTTTTTTAACGTTTCAAACGCATCGAGCGCTGACATCACCGTGTTAGCTGGCGCTGTTTCATAAATCTTTCGCATTCTTTTTGATAGCGTAGTAGCCATTATTCAAATTCCTCCACTTCAATACCCATATTACGCGCCGTGCCCGCAATAGTGCGCATGGCTGCTTTTAAACTGCCTGCTGTAAGATCGGGCATTTTTGTTTTGGCAATTTCTTCTAATTGCGTACGACTTAATTTACCCACTTTTTCACTATTTGGTTTAGAGCTACCTTTTGGTAAGCCTGTCGCTTTTAAAATTAAAGCGGAAGCCGGCGGCTGTTTCACCACAAATGAAAAACTTCTATCTTCATAGACAGTAATAATGGTAGGAACTTTTAATGCTTTATCTAATTTATTGGTTGCATTGTTAAAGGCCGTACAAAACTCCATAATGTTCACGCCCTTTTGTCCTAAAGCAGGACCTATGGGCGGACTTGGGTTTGCTGCGCCCGGCGCAATTAATAAATTAATAAATCCTTTTATTTTTTTCACTTTTTTTGTTGCCATATCACACCTCTCTTTGGGTACAAGCGTTCCGATTAAATCGAAACTCCCCCTATATTAAAACAAATTAATTTTTATTAACCTGTCCAAATTCCAATTCTACCGGCGTAGAACGTCCAAAAATCAAAACCGCTACTCGTAACCGATTTTTCTCATAATTGACTTCTTCAACGACACCATTGAAGTCCGCAAAAGGACCATCAATCACTCGAACCACCTCTCCAATTTCGTAAACAATTTTTGGCTTCGGCTTATCCGCGCCCTCTTTCACGCGATCAAGAATATCATGCACATCTTTATCGCTAATCGGCGCAGGTCGCGTGCTCGTTCCACCAATAAACCCAAGCACCTTAGGAACTGATTTCACTAAATGCCATGTATCATCCGTCATAATCATACGAACTAAAACATAACCCGGAAAATACTTGCGTTCACTCGTGCGCTTCTGCCCTTGCTTCATTTCAACCACTTGTTCTTTTGGCACCATAATTTCACCAAAAAATTCTTCCTTATGCTGTTCTTTGATGCGCTGAGCCAACGCCTTCATCACATAAGGTTCAAAATTCGAATAAGCCTGCACCGCATACCAATGCATCGATGGCTTTTTTTCTTGCTTATCTTGTTCCTGATCTTTCGATCCCGAATCTACCATGTATGATATCCTTAATTAACCCATCAACCAATTGACCGCCAACATCAAAAGAGAGTCGGCAACCCACAATATCAATGCAAAAATCACTACGAGCGCGAGCACAATTAATGTCGTTTGCACAGTCTCATGCCGCGTCGGCCAAACCACTTTGCGCATTTCATTGCGCGCTTCTTTAAAAAACAGCCAGCCCTGACGACCTTTCGCCGTCTGCGCTGCAATCAACAAAACAATACAAGCCAAAACAACCCAAGCAACAATACGCAAAGAAAATGGCACTTGCACATAATAATAGTTAGCTGCTAGACCGCCAACCAATAATATGACGACCGCCCCCCAACCCAAAAAATCCGAAGAATTCGTTGAGTCTTGCTGCTTTAACATATTCATACTACCTTCTCTTTGTCCTGGCAGGCCAGGAGGGAATCGAACCCCCAACCTGCGGTTTTGGAGACCGCCGCTCTGCCAATTGAGCTACTGGCCTAATCCTTTTCGCTGGAGCCCACAACCGGAATTGAACCGGTGACCTCTTCCTTACCAAGGAAGTGCTCTACCGCCTGAGCTATGTGGGCTTACCAAAATTCATCATCTCCCATAGCATCCGGCAAATAACCCATCCATGGTGTATCGCCCCTGCCCGACATCCTGTCGGGCGCTCGGTGGAAAAAAGCTCCCCATAGTCGCTTTTTTCTTTTCACCTCGCCCGCCTGAGCTATGTGGGCTTAGAGTCTGTCACAAAATAACCCACCCATGCTCTTGGAGCGGGTGATGGGAATCGAACCCACGCTATCAGCTTGGAAGGCTGAAGTTCTACCATTGAACTACACCCGCATTACCCTCCCCTCACCCCACCAACCTTGGTGGAGGGGGTAGGATTCGAACCTACGAAGGCGTAAGCCGTCAGATTTACAGTCTGATCCCTTTGGCCGCTCGGGAACCCCTCCAATAAAAAAATCGGCACAGCATTCTGCGGTAATGGCGAATAGATGTCAACCGTCAATTGATAGATTCTAAAAAGGTTTTTATATCTTTCTACGAAAAAAGCTATTTTGATCTAAATTTTTGCATCTAAATTCAAAACAACAACGGCAGATGTCGAATATTCTGGCACAAGTTCCGCGCTCTCACTCAGTTTTACGCCAATTCGACCTGCATCCAATAATTTTACAATTTTTGACTGATCGGCCAAATTAGGACAGGCCGGATACCCAAATGAAAACCGTTCGCCGCGATATTTAGATTGAAAAAATTCTTCAGGCGATGCGGGCTCTTCAGCCGCAAAACCCAGCTCAACACGAATATGCCGATGCATAAACTCCGCCATCGCTTCGGCCACCGCCGCAGCCAAGCCCTGCCAATAAAAATAGTCTTGATACTGATCTTGTGCCAACAACTCGTTCGAATAATCGATCACGCGCTGCCCCGCCGTCACCAATTGAAACGCCACCACATCGGACGTGGTTTGAAAATATCGAGCCAACGAAGGTTTATCGCCTCGAACCGGAAACTCAAAGCGACAAATTTCTATTTTCGCATCGGAATAAACGATTAATTCATCGCCCACCGACTGACAGAGAAAATAACCATACACCGCTTTTGCGCCGATCAAATGTTTTTGTCTCTCTTCTAAAATCAAACGGCGCAATATCCCCTCAGAATCAGCGGTCGCACTGGCTTTAAATTTCCACAGCACATGAAACAAAAATTTTCGATTAATATACGACACGAGCGTTTCCAAAGAAACTTTTTCGATGATGCAGGTGCCAAAGAAAGGGGGATGTAAAAACACAACAGCCTCCAAGCAAACGTAGCCCGTATGGAGCGAAGCGGAATACGGGAATATTTATTCACCTTATTATCCCCGCATTTCGCTTCGCTCCATGCGACGAACGAGCAAACGTAGCCCGTATGAAGCGAAGCGGAATACGGGAATATTTATTCACCTTATTATCCCCGCATTTCGCTTCGCTCCATGCGGGCCACTCTCAGGCTCAGATTATTTATAATCTGCAACACGACATCCGATTGGTTAAGCGCATAAAAATGCAACTGTGCAATGCCTGCCGCAATAAATTTCTCACACATTCCTGTAATCACCCCAACCCCATAATCACAAATGGCTTTTTCATCATCACCAAAATCATGCACGCGCTTTCGCAACCATAACGGCAATTCTGCACCGCACATCTGGGCAAAATCATTCAATCGTTTCCAATTATAAATCGGCATAATTCCCGGCACAATGGGCACATCAATCCCCAAGCGATCACAATCTTCTAGAAAATGAAAAAATGCGTCCGTGTTATAAAAAAACTGTGTTATCGCGCAATTGGCGCCTGCATCTATTTTGCGTTTTAGATTTTCTAAATCTGCCTGTGATGTTTTTGCTTCTGAATGAAATTCTGGATACGCCGCCACTTTTATATCAAAATGGTCGCCCGTTTCTTGACGCACAAATTTAACTAATTCATTGGCATGTGCAAAGTCACCTGTACTTTTCATATCCGATGGCAAATCGCCGCGCAACGCCATCAAATTTTTGATTTTTAAATCAGTGTATGTCGTCAATAATTGTTTAATACTCTCTCGCGTCGCATTAATGCATGTCACATGCGGCATGACAGGCACGTTACAATTTTGTGCTAATTGCGCAACCGTTTTAACCGTTCCCGCCTGATCCGTGCCGGATGCGCCGCATGTCACTGAATAAAAAACAGGATGAAGCGATGAAAGTTTTTTTGCAACGTCCAAAAATTTCTCCATACTCTTTGGCGGAAAAAACTCAATGCTCACTTTAACTTTTGATGCGTTCATGGTACAACCTTTTCTTTTGCTATCTTCTGACCTCGGAGGTCAGTTTATACTGTCATTTCGAGCGAAAGCGAGAAATCTCTGGGACACAGCGTGTTATTCATGAGATTTCTCCTCCACGCCGTTGGCGTGATCGTCGAAATGACACAGAGGTCACATTATGCCCCAAATACTCGATCAATTGAAACAAAAAGTGCTACTTTGTGACGGCGCCCACGGTACATTATTGCAACAACGCAAGTTTGACGTTAAAGCCGACTTTTTAGGCTTGGAAAATTGCTACGATATTTTGAACCAAACTCGACCTGACATTATCACTGACATTCATCGCGATTATTTGATGGCCGGTGCAGATTGCATCGAAACCGACACCTTTAGTGCGAACAAAATCGTCTTGGCCGACTTCAACATCGTCGACAAAGTCTATGAACTCAACCTGACCGCAGCAAAGCTTACTCGCAAAATCGCCGACGAATTTTCGACCGATCAAAACCCACGTTTTGTCATCGGCTCCATGGGCCCCGGCACAAAATTACCCAGCCTAGACCAAGTCACTTACGACGAGCTCGTTGATTCTTATGCCGAACAGGCGCGCGGACTGTTAGACGGACAAGTCGATTTGTTATTATTAGAAACCCATCAAGATTTATTAACACTCAAAGCCGCCGTTTGGGGTTGTCATATCGCTAAACAAGAACGCCAATCGAACACCCCCATTTTTGCACAAGTAACACTCGAATCCACCGGCACAACACTCGTCGGATCGGACATGCATTGCGTCATCACATCACTTTCCGCCCTACCGATTGACGGCATCGGCTTAAATTGTGGATTAGGCCCTGCCGAAATGAGCGAGCATGTTAAAAACTTAAGCGCACATTGGTCCGGATTTATTTCTGTGATGCCGAACGCCGGCTTACCGATTTTAGTTGACGGTCAAACGACTTATCCCTTGCAACCCGAAGAATTTACGCGCTGGCAACAACGCTTTGTAAACGAATTCGGCGCAAATTTAATTGGCGGCTGTTGCGGCACCACGCCCAAACATATCGCGGCATTACGCGTCATGCTAGATGGACGCAAAACACAACAACCGGTTGCACGTCATATAATTAGTGAGTCTGCAGTCAGCTCTCTATTTAATTCCGTTACCTTGCGACAAGAAAATGCCGTCTTCGCCATTGGCGAAAGAGCGAATGCCAACGGATCAAAAAAATTCCGCGCACTGTTATGCGCAGAAGATTTTGATAGCATGGCCGCCATTGCAAAAGCACAAACAAAAGAAGGCGCATGCGCATTAGATATTTGCACCGCTTATGTGGGCCGCAATGAACAAGCCGACATGACAAAATTTATTGCGCTGTTGCGCGGTCAAGTCACGTTGCCACTTGTCATTGACTCAACAAACGTCGAGGTTATTGCCAACAGTTTAAAATTACTCGGCGGAAAAAGTATTATCAATTCCATCAATTTCGAAGATGGCGAAGAAAAAGCATTGGCCATAATAAACTTAGCCAAACAATTTGGCGCGGCTGTCATTGGACTCACCATCGACGAAAACGGCATGGCCAAAACATTGAGAGATAAAATAAAAATCGCCAAACGGTTATATGATTTTGCGGTCACCCAACATCAACTGCCCGCATCCGATTTATTAATTGATCATCTCACCTTTACCATTTGCACCGGCACCGACGACGATCGCGAACATGCCATCACCACATTAGAGGCTATCAAACAGCTCTCGCAATTATTGCCTGAATGTCAGATTTTGCTGGGTCTCTCAAATGTTTCGTTTGGACTAACACCAGTCGCGCGCCGCGTCTTAAACTCCGTCGTTCTGCATCACGCACAACAAAATGGATTAAACGCCGCCATCATGCACGCCAGCAAAATCATGCCGCTGCATAAAATTCCAGACGATCAATTACACGCCGCCGAAAATTTAATTTTTAATCGACGGGAAGATAATGCCGACCCGCTATTACATTTCATTAATTTATTGAAAGGCCAAACCGATACCGATGTCAAAAAAACCGCGCTCACAAAAATAGAAGACGTATTAAAACAACATATCATTGATGGAAACAAACAAAACTTAAAACAAGATTTAGATATTGCCTTAAAACAATATTCACCTGCCGACGTCATCAATCAAATATTATTGGACGGCATGAAAACTGTCGGTGAATATTTTGGCGGCGGACAAATGCAATTGCCGTTCGTATTGCAGTCTGCCGAAACGATGAAAGCCGCGGTTAAATATCTTGAGCCGCTCATGACCACACACACCGCTCAATCAAAAGGCACGATGGTGCTGGCAACGGTTAAAAGCGACGTACACGACATCGGTAAAAATCTCGTTGACATTATTCTCTCAAACAATGGATACACTGTTATTAACATCGGCATCAAACAATCTGTGCAGCAAATTATTGATGCCGCCAAAAAACATAACGCCGATGTCATTGGCATGTCAGGGTTGCTGGTAAATTCCACGATCATCATGAAAGAAAATTTAGAAGAAATGCAACGCCAACAAATTCACATCCCCGTAATCTTAGGCGGCGCCGCATTAACGCGCGACTACGTCGAAAAAGATTGCCAACAAGTGTTGGGCGATAAAAATAAAGTGTATTATGCGAAAGATGCGTTTGCCGGATTGCAGCTGATGGATGAAATTTTATAATAATATTTTCCGGGTACCGCTCTCCGTCATTCTTTAGAAAATCCACCCCTATCATAATGATAAATCAACGGCACGCCGGTCGGGATTTCTAAATCCACCACTTCATCAGACGAGAGATTATCTAAATACATCACGATCGAACGCAAACTATTTCCATGCGCAACCACTAACATATTTTTATTGCCGGCTAACTGCGGCATAATCGTTTCTTTAAAAAATGGAATGGTTCGATCAGCGGTATCTTTTAAACATTCGCCTTTGGGCGGTCGCACATCGAAACTCCTTCGCCAAATATGCACTTGATCAGCACCATATTCATCAACCATTTCTTTTTTATTTTTGCCTTGCAACTCACCATAATAACGTTCATTCAAATGCCAATCACGATGCACCGGAATAATTTTTGAATTCATTTTATCGCTATAAATTTTTGCCCATTTCTCACGTCTATCCGCTTCTTCGTCATGAATAATCACCGGCGTTTTTCCCGTATGCGTTTTAGATAAACAAATCATCGCGGTTGCCATCGCACGATCGAGCGTTGATACATAAATGACAGAGAAATCAATATCCGCCAATTCTTCTCCCGCTTTCAACGCCTCCTGAATGCCTTGTTCCGACAAGGGAACATCGACCCACCCCGTAAACATATTTTCACGATTCCACATCGATTCGCCGTGGCGAAGCAACACTAATTGACCCATATTTTACCTCTTGATAAATCAACGAGTTGATTGAATTTTGATCCAGTATAATCAACTTATTTACCTATTTCTACCTTTTCCTGGTAAAATGCCACATCGCTTAACTATAACGAGGACGATTACATGCCGCGATTTAAAAACATGCTGCTCATTTATCCAGAATTTCCCAGTAACACATACTGGAGTTTTAAATACGCGCTTAAATTTATCAGCAGAAAAAGCGCCATACCACCATTGGGCTTAATCACCGTTGCCGCGCTCTTCCCCAAATCATACAACCTAAAAGTTGTCGATATGAATGTGGAATCATTAGACGAAAACGATATTAAAAACGCCGACGCTGTATTCATCTCCGCCATGTTGGTCCAAAAAAAATCATTTGATGAAGTCGTCGCTCTGTGCAACAAACATCATGTCCCTGTCATTGCGGGCGGCCCCCATGCCACCACCAGCCATCAAGACATCACGGGCGTTGACCATTTCTTTTTAGGCGAAGCAGAAGACATGTTCGAAAGTTTTTTGAATGATTTAGAAAACGGCACTGCAAAACATATTTATCCAGCCAATCGACCGGATATCACACATACCACGACACCGCGATTTGATTTGCTCAAGCTCAAAAAATATGCATCGATGTCCGTACAATATTCACGTGGCTGCCCCTTTAATTGTGAATTTTGTGATATCTGGAAAGTCTATGGCAGAAAAATACGCTTAAAACATCATGAAAGAATATTAATAGAACTCGACACTCTTTATAAATTAGGCTGGCGCGACTCTATCTTTTTTGTCGATGACAATTTCGTCGGCTATAAACAAAAGGTCAAAGAAGACTTATTGCCCGCCTTAATGCAGTGGCAAAAACAACACAAAAATATATATCGATTTTACACACAATCGTCACTCAATATTGCGGAAGATGATGCATTATTATCTGGCATGCGAAACGCAGGATTTAATTCTGTCTTTTTAGGCATTGAAACTCCCTCCGAACTTTCTTTAAAAGAAACTGGCAAGTTTCAAAACGTTAAAACCAATATGCTTACTGCCATCCGTAAAATCCAAAAATACGGCATGGAAGTGATGGGCGGATTTATCATCGGCTTTGATAATGATGCCGAAGACATTTTCGACCGACAAATTAATTTTATTCAAAAAGCGGGCATTCCAAAAGCGATGGTCGGCTTATTAAACGCACTGCCCGGCACCGATTTATATACACGACTCGTGAAAGAAAAAAGATTATTAAATTTTTCTTTGAACGGCAGCAACACGCATCGATTGCAAACCAACTTTATGACCAAAATGAATCCCGAAAAACTCAGAATAGGTTATCGAAAAGTATTGGAAACGTTATATGGTTATAATCTAAAAAATTATTTTAGTCGCTGCAATAAATTATTAGACAATATTCCCAAAACACATTTTTTTGCCCGCCGCGTGCGCTTTAATGAATTTATGGCGCTCGTTAAATCACTGAGTTTTCAGCCGTTTACGCCCTATGGCTATCAATATGTGAAATTCTTAATACGAAACTTGATTAAAAACAGAAAGGTGTTTGCTGAAGTGGTCTGCATGAGCATCGAAGGGCATCATTTCTATAAGATCACCAAACAAGCGCTGAAACTGGGAACGATAAAATCATATTAAGCTGGC
>Ga0155964_179_pt2 | contig 15395 bp, 10 predicted proteins | sample RifCSPlowO2_02_FD_107618 | JGI IMG/M metagenome (GOLD analysis project Ga0155964, IMG submission 107618) | Gammaproteobacteria bacterium RIFCSPLOWO2_02_FULL_42_9 | reverse complement strand
TGCCCCCATCGTCTCAGCAATAAACTGGTTGAAGCGATGATTCCAGCCAAATAAGACAGCGCCAACATTGCAATATTTGAACTGCCCCCTTCCAAAAAAATAGACGCTGAGAGCAAACCCGCTAATAATCCAATCGAATTTAATATGGTAGGAGTAACCCAGTCAAATGATGCACGTAAATTTTGCAATACTTGATAACGAACTGAATCGCCCACGACAACCCCGCTAATCAGAGGAACAACGATTCTGAGCGCATGCAAATCCGATTTCGTATTACCACCAACCAACGCATTGAGTGCTTGCGGAAAAATAATAAGCGCCAGACAAAATGGCATAAGATTTGCCGGTGTAATCAAGCGAGCGCGCAAAACAAACTGACGAACACGCTGAATTTGCAATCTTCTTTCTCCAGCTTGAGTAAGTGCGGCCCCCATCATTCTACTTTGTTCTTGTCCAGTCGCCGCACCAAACGATAATATAGGGATACCGGCAAAAAACACAAATTGCATCGCCGTTGCCCAAGCAGCTTGTTGTGTTGATCCTTCTATGCCCGCGAATAGTGTCAACACAAACGCCATAGACATTTCTATGATCATCGATAGACTAATGCTGCCCCCTTCTCGAATAAGATCTTTTGTATGTCTCAAAATAGAGATGCTGGATGCTTCAGCTAAACGAAAAAAAGGAAATTCACGAAAATCGCGATGCCACAATAAACAGGCGACATAAGCTAATGCTGTTGTTACATCTTCGACAAGGTAGGCGTATCCAAGACCTTCTACACTGGGCTCTCGGCCAAACCAGCCTCCTCCCATTATTCCTGCCAGCGTTATACCAAATGCTAAATTTGCTATTGCAATAATCATCGCTAGCCTGTAGTGCCCACGCGCAAAGAACATTTGTTCCGAACAAACACGTATCAATAATGGGAATATCCCTGGCGCGTAGGCGCGTGAAAACTGTTGCACAATACGCGCAACAGCGGGATCTTGTCCTAGTGCGATTAATAAATTTTCCGAAAAATACAAGGGGAAAAAGCCCGCAGAGGCAACGCTTGCTGAGACGATCAGCCCCGCTCTATAAATATCGCCAACATTTCTGCGATAAATAGGACGTTCTTCGTCAGGGATGTCCCGTGATAAAACCCCGATATAATTACCGGCCATAATACTGAGGGCTAATAACTCAGATAGTGCAATAATGGCGGTGAAATTGGATAGTGACTGAGTGATACCTAATGCAGCCACATGTTCGGGATCATTACCATTCGCTCTAAATAAAACCGCCAATGCCACAGAGAATTTAATACTAAAGGTATACGACAGCCCCATTTGCCATGCAGAAAGAGATAAACTGTAAAAATCTTGAGCGAAACTGCGATAAGATCGTCGACCAATCAATGGCCTTGCTTCTTCTATCGCTAGCAGATCAGTATTAGGCATACAAACTCCTTTTCTTATTTAACTTATTGGATAGCAGGTAATATAACGATTTTTACGTTAAAAAGCAAATAAAAATCCCCGCTGCAAGCAGGCGGGATATTTTTATTTCTTTTATTGATCGCCTGCGCGAAGTAAATTCGCGCAAACGGCGACTAAAGGGGAGATTCGCCTCTCCCCTTTAGAAACCCCATGCGTAAAGTACTCGCAGCAAGCCGAGGTATTTGCTTCGCAATTAAATTTTTATAAATTTTGTAATCGCTCAATTATGCTGCAACTTATTTTTTTTCTTTAAGATATTTTGAATAAACTCAGATTTTGCTTCACAATAACCCCCAACATCATTTTTATATTTTTTAGCTAGATCTTCTTTTAAGGTTTGATAATCCATCATGACTTGTTTATGCGTTCGCAAATAATCTCTAAAAAACAGATGATCATGCCAAAAATCACTATCTCGTGCCACCATGTGCAAATGATAATGTTGGTTGGGTAGATTCGGGCCGCGATGCAAAAATCGCCTGGCTGGAAATTTTTCTTCAAATTGAGGAATATATTCATAATCAATCGTTTCAAGCGGCTTGATGCATATATCTGCCATGCTTAAATTTTTTGTGCCGATCATGATATCAATAATTGGTTTTGCTGCTAATCCCGGTATTGATGTGCTACCGATATGCTCGACAATAATATCACGATGTACTGCCGTTAAAATTTTTGCCTTCTCAGCATCAAACATGTTCAGCCACTGATCATCATATGGCATAATGACGACCTCGCGATTTAAAAAATATTGATCAAGCATACAAGTTTCTCTCGCCCACTCTATTGCACGCTGTTCTTTTGCTTGCGTATCTTTTTTTAACGGCTCAAAGAAATCGATTTCGCCCATAAAATTATTATCGCCCAATACGGCTTTCATTTTTTGTAACGTCTGCCCTTTTCCGCCGCCATGGCAACAAAACAAAGCGATTTTTTTGTTTGATATGTTGGTGTTAGCAAAGAATGTTCGCAATGCCGGCGCATAAGTCCAGGCCCAAACCGGTGTACCAATAATTAATAAATCGTAATCTTGCGGGTTTTTATCAAACGGTAATAAGTCTGGGTGTTTTTTGCTGAACACTTGTTTGCCGCCCCATAAAAATTTCATAAAGCCTTTTGGATTAATGTCCTTTTCGGTAAGTTTTAGCTCTAATAAATCTGCATCGATGGTTTTTGCCATTGTTTCGGCAATAAATTTTACATTGCCGGTTAAAGAATAATAAACGATTAAAGTTTTCATGACATTTTTCTCCTATTGGTATTTTATAAAGCGATTTCGTGTCGCAATCAACTCACCAGTGGCTTGCCGTGAGGATTTTTATTTCAAGCGAAATGCGGCGCACAAGGCACAGTCGGATTCACATTGGCTCTCACATCTGGAGGGCATGAAACACTACGAAACAATGCTGTTGGTGGGTCTGAGTGTCTACGCGGAGGTTTTTCATCCGCGGCCTCTTCTGATACAAGTCGCGAATGAGGTGGCGATACAGGCGGACGCAAAAGAGCTCTAATTTCTGCGTCACCATTAATAATATCACGCAATTTTCGATAGACATCCGGATGCGACCATTTTTTGCCCCCATTAATTCTCGTCCATTCTCCTAATACTTGGCGATCAATTTTCTGATCCACCACATTAAACCCCGGCTTATATTGTGCTATATTAAATATAGCTTCATGAACAGCCCTTAATAATAGGGTAAAAATCGCATCCAGATAAATGGGTGTCGTCGGGAAGTCTAATTCTGAAAAATTCGCAGTACCCTTTCCAAACGGCAATTGCTCGCCTTCTTTAAAACGAAAGCCAATTTCATCAGGGGTACCCATATTTGCTATGATTTTTACTTTAGCTAAATCTTGTTGGTCAAAATGATTGGATAACGCATTTTCAATGCCAGTTGCCATGACAACACAAAATGCAGATTCAGCCTGTGTCTTAATTCTTTCTCGCTTGTCATTATATGAAGAATCTCCTTTATTCTGCTCTAAATGGAAAAAATGCGTTTCCGGCGGAGCATTAAATTGACGGCTTTCATCAACATCGACAATACTAATATTTTTTGCTGATGCGCCCGCCGACATTAAGGCGGCCACAATCCCTTCTCCAACTTTTCCGTAACCAAAAACAATATATTGGTTATCGCGGATCATTGCACTCGGCGACATGGACGCACCGATAAATGCAGGTAGTCTTAATGTTAATGTTGCAGCGACAGGACGAAATGCCAACAACAACTGCGCTTGTAGTTCTTGATATAGTCTTCGAATAAACGCATCTCCCGTGCCGCACATGGTTTCAATTTTTTTGGTTTTTGTCCCCTCGCCTTGCGCATTGCCATCCACACTGATGCATGGATAAGTTCCATCTGAATAAAAAGATTGAGGCGTATGTGTTAGTTCAATGTTTGGACCCAAATTACGCGCATACAATGTGCCGCCACAATCAACAACTGCATCAAATTTTATCCCCTCAGGAATGGTGCCTTTTTCATAATAAGGTAAGCCGGAAGCGCAAATAGGACCCAATGTATTTGCATGAATCTTTAAATCTTCAGTCGCGGTCACATGAACATCTGCGCCCGCTCTTAAGAGCACCCAAATTTCTATTAATGTGATTTTAGTGAGATGCTGGTTAAACAGAATTGTTTTGCCCGCAAACGGCTGAGTCAAACTCCATGCTTTCTCTAACGCCAATAAACATTGTATATCGGTTGCCGGAATAGCAACATCTCCTGTCGTGGCAGCTTGAAATAACTCATCAATTTTTTCTCGAGGAAGAGGCATAATATCACCCATTATGATTAAAGATTTACGATCAGCAATTTTCATTCAGTTTATTATCTGACATGTTCAGATAATAAAACCGGCTACCCCTCCTTCACTCGCGCGAGAAGAATGTCTGGATCTTGGAGAGGATCCTGATGATCGTTCTTCTTCGTCACTTATAACATCGAATAGTTCAGTAGGCACCATCGACAAATGTCCTCCTCTTATCATATGAGAGATGACCTGCTCTGCATACTCTTTTGCGACAGGTATTGGTATATCCGCAAGCATTTTTAATAGGTTCTCTGTTTTTATGCTTGTTGGCATAACAGGCAATGTAGCGCGTGGATTGCTATAAAGTGCAAATAAAGGAAACATTCCTTTCCCTGGTTGTTGAGTTTCTTGCAACTTCTTGCTCCACTGTTCAGTCGGGCATAACTCTATGCTACAATCATGCTCATTTAACGTATTAATCCAATCAGCCCATCTGTATCGAAATTGTTCGCCCAAATAGAAATTAAAAACAGTGTTTTTTGCCTCTGGCGTTAATATAATCTTTGCAATAAGTGGCGCACAAATTTCAATCGGCATAACGTCGATCGGAATATCCCACTGCGGAGCGAATTTAAGGAATACACATTGTTTCAATAATAACAAAAAATGATTCCTTTCGGGTTCGGCCAAAGCACCTAGAATAAGCGGTAATCTAACGATTCTAAAATCTATTCCTTGCTCCTGAGCCTGTCTACCCAATTCTTCGCCTGCAGCTTTTGAAAGCAGATAACCGTTCATATGGGAAAATTCTTTTTCTCTTTGTTCTGCGGGAACGATTGTTTCTTCGCATATTTCTGTGCCAGTAGCTGTCAGTGTAGAAATATACACAATAGGAATGTTCACACGTGCAGCCAAACGAACTATCCACTCCATACTTTTTACATTAGCAAAACGCAACGCATTATAGGCTTTTAAATGATTAACGAGAGCGCCAACATGGCAAATATGCGTTATTCTATAGGCTAATGCATCAAATTCTTCTTTTGGCAAACCAAATCTTTCTTGATCTAAATATCCTACAATGATTTCAACACGATCTAGATCGGGTAATTCTATGTAATGATTAGACAATGTCGTCATTAATCTTAAGCGTGCTGATTCTACTGTTGATGCGCGAATTAAACAAATCACTTTTGTTGAGGGCTGAGATAAGAATTCTTTCAATACATGTATGCCAACAAACCCTGTTATGCCCGTTAAAAATATAATGGGAGACTTTCTTGAATCTGGGGATTCCAGACTTGCAGGTTTAATATCTTTAGGCAAGACTAAATCATGCGCTAATTGTGGCGGAACAAAAACGTGACTCGATATTTCAACAGACGCAGCCAGTTGATCTAGCAAACCGGCTAACGTTCGAATAGTTGGATTCCTTAGGAAAGCAGCGAGCTGAATAGACTTGCATTTTTCAAAACAGCTATGATTTAAAATTTGCCCCGTTAATTCGGTCAATGACAGAGAATCTCCGCCCAATTCTGCAAAATCATCATCTATCCCAATACCCAGAGTAGGATCTGTTTTTAAAATATCCATCCATATGCCGACTAAAATTTTTTGCGTGACTGTTTCGGGTGGAACAAATTCAGCTGTTGCCATTCGGGGTTTTCTTTTCGGAACAGGCAACCCTTCGCGTTGAATTTTTCCATTGAAGGTTAACGGTAATAAAGGTAATTGTAAAAATACCTTAGGTATTTTGTATGTGGCCAAGCGTTCCTTGAGGAAATCAGTAAGTGCGCGCACATCAAATAGATGCTGGGAATGTGTGACAACATAAGCAATTAAATATTTTTGCGCCCCCGTCTCCTGTAAAGTAACAACACATTCTTTAACACTGGGTTGTTGGGCTAATACTGCTTCCACTTCATTTAACGTAAATCGTCGACCTAATAGCTTAACTTGGGAATCACTTTGTCGACCAAGAAAGACTAATCCATTCGTCTCTGTGTAAACAAAACTGTCTCCTGTATTAAAAGATCGTACCTCTCGTACATCAACAAATCGCGCATCTAATTCGGGACACTTCCAATATTTTCCCACTACGGCTCCTTGTACATGTAGGATGCCTGGTAATCCCAGGGGCACTGGCTGACCATGAGAATCTAATAAATGCAAGGTAACGCCAGGGAGGGGTTTCCACACCACAGGGAGGGATTCTCTTTTGAATTCTCTATACATTTCCCATACAGCACATTCAGTACGTCCAAATTCCTCATATATGGATGGTGTTCCTGTTAGCGGATTTCCATTTTGCAAAAGTTTTATGAAGGAAGGCTCATAGTTATCTCCCCCTATAATTACTGTTTTAATAAAAGGAAGCACATACTCATGACGCCGTGCAGTGTCTATTAGAATTTTACACGTGGACGGAACCGCAATGAGAGTTGTAACATCATGAGCATTTAAGCGTGCAACAGCCTCTTCAGGATATTGTAACGCATCTGGCTTAAATAAAATGAGACTGCCGCCTGTCATCAGCGCCCAACAAATAGCAGTCAACCCAACGTCAAAGGCGATAGAGGAAAGCAATGGAATAGTAACTGAGTTATTACCATAAATTTCCATGCGATTCTTCATAGAAATAAACCATTGTTCATAGGTAATACATACCCCCTTGGGTCGACCCGTTGTGCCAGAGGTATAAACAATAAATAATAAATCGTTCGGTTGACGCTCAGCGACGGTAACTTGTTTGGCATGTGCAGAGGTAAATATTTTGGATAAATTCTTATGATCCAGCGATAATTTTTTACAAGAAGACCATGCGGACTCACCGCCCTGCCCGGTAAATCGATAAGAAATTTCCGTACGCGTAATTAACAACGCAGGATCAATATCCTGGAGCAAATGATTCACAAAGTCCCTACCTTGAGCAGGATCAATAGGAACAATAACGGCACCCACCTTCATCAGTGCAATCAACGTAGTAATGGATAACAATGATTGATCCAAACAAATGGCAACTCGATCTCCTTTTTTTATTTGATAATGACTCTGCAAATATCCCGCCATATATTGAGCTTTTTTCGCCAATTCAAAATAAACTAATGCGTGATCACCTTTGGAAATAACCGCGGTCATTTTCTTGCAATGTCCACGTGCCAACCTAGTAAAAACAGCGAGGCTCCCCTGCGTAGGCTGCTCTCCAGCATGATAGGCGACTAATTGATCAGGAAAAATAAAATCGTCCATTCGTTGAAGAGGTGTTCCCTGAAATATTTTTTCTGCTAGTATAAAGTCTTCAGGCGTTAAAAAATTTAATTGTGTGATGATGCATTGATCAGCAGGATGCTGGTCAATGGATTCTAATAATGCCATAAGATGAGCGACCACATGCAGAGAAACATGCGTCAAGCTAGGAGCTGCAATACAAGTGATTTGTCCTGTTTTTGAAACGACAACTAATATTTTAGTACCTTTTGGACAACCCTTTACAACGTCTGTTGTATCGCCATTTTCACAGAGCGCAACCGCAACGGGTAAAGGACAATGGGGGATTTTTAAACGCAAAAATATGTCTCGTTCAAACGCACCATGTTTTTCCAAATCCTTCAACTGCTCGGCAACATATGTTAGTGCTTGGGCGAACAAGATATCTGGTTTCAATTGACCGATTGGAAATGGAGTATACTGAGCACAAAAAGACTCAAGTCCCTTCACGTTTTTTTGTCCCTCAAACGAACTCAGATTAACAACGCTGCTTTCATTGTCAAAAATACGATAAAAATAGATCAAGACAGCAGTCAACAATATGTGTTCGTTTGAATATCCTTTGAACTTTTGTGCAAGACTTTGGCGCAAAGTTGAAGAAACAGTTTTTGTCAGGCCGTCTACCGTTTCTTCCGGTATTGCTGATGCTTCTCGCGCCGCATAAAACGGTAGTTCAGTAGCGGTGATGCGACGCAAAATGCGCTCCCAAAATAAGTCATTAAACGGTCGAGCGATTAATTGTTTTGGAACAAGCAATCCGGTTAATAGCGTTTTAGCGGTAAGTCCATAACGAGAAACCAACTGAGCGATTGAAATTTCTTGTCCATCAGCATCCCTTATGTTTGATAACACAATGTGCTTTGTTTGTGTCGCCATCACGATTTCAGTATCCGTGATACGCACTATTTCACCAGGAGTATGTGAACGCTCATCTTCTATTTTGACCAAACCTGGAATAAAAATATCGTTCTGTATACTAAATTTAATCGATCCCAAATAATTTTGTTGTGCCGTCAAGGATCGATAAAGGCGTTCAATATGTTCAGCTCTATCTTCCCAGCTGATAAGTCCATGATCTTTCATACGTCGTTGCAATTTATAGGTACGTGCGGGCGCAGTCGCAATAACGTCAGCTCCTTGAAGTCTTGGTTTCAATTCATCACATGTAATTTTTTCTAATAACTCTGTAAATCCATCAAGAGCGGCTCTTTGACATTTAACGCTAAGAGATTCCGCGGTATCATGCACCGCATCAATCTGTACGGGTCGTTCTAAAATAATATCACCAACATCTACCCTTTTTTCTCCTGGCGGTATTACATGAAATGTAATACCGTATTCTTTTTCATCTGCAAAAATAGCCCAATGGGTAGAGTGAACACCTGGCGATTGAGGCAAACGAGCATTATGGCAGTTAATACAAAGTTTTGTGGCCAAGCTTAGAATTGAATCAGGAAGAAAAAAAGGATTGGAAAGGCTAAAAATATAATCTACCTGCTTCGGGGTACTAGCATGCAATGCATGTACCGATAAGAAGCATGGAATTTTGGAACTGCGCGCCCATAATTCTACATCAGGATTGGTGGTCACAACCGCTTGGATTAGATGCTCAGCACGTTGAAGGGCTTCACCACAACGTATAGCCAAGCTATCATTACCCACTATGTAACAAGTAAAAGACGGCATGTCATAACCCCGATTTTTGTGATCCGTCACTTTGAAATTGAGAACGAATTGTTCGCTTACTGAGTTGAGTAACGAAATTTTATTAGTTACATCTTCAACGATTTTATTATATCATAGGGTCAGTAAAATGCTTGAGTTTTTTTGGTCGATCGCTGACAGAAAAAATCGATAAAAGCGGAGTTTTTTGTGGTTACTTATTGATCGCATCGATCGCCAAGTAAAAAAACCGCCGTTTAGGTATGGTACTTTATGAGGAGCATATGAAATTCGATACAAAACAAGAATCATTCGATGGCACTGTATCTTCTGAAATCGATTCAACACTATATAATTTTATTAAATATCTTCCCGGATGTATTTATCTAAAAGATATTAATGGGCGTTATTTAGCCTGCAGCGATTATTTATTGACCGATTCCGCTCTCGCCTCTCGCAAAATTGTCATTGGACAAGCGGATCATGATTTGTTTGATCGTCATTACGCTGATCAACTTCGGCAAAATGATCTACAGGTCATTGATACTCATCAAACGATAGTAGCAGAAGAAACGATTCGCCTATCAGACCATGTCGAGAGGATTTATCAGGTTATCAAAGCCCCTTTTTATGATAATAGCGGAGAACTAATTGGTATTATTGGTAATTCGATCAACATTACTTCTCTAAAGCAAACGCAAGCGGCGTTACAGAATGCAAAAGAAAAAGCCGAAATAGCCAATCAAGCAAAATCAAATTTTCTGGCGACTATTAGTCATGAATTTCGGACACCATTAAATGCTATTTTTGTAATGGCGCAAATTTTGGCAGAGCAAAATCTTACGAAGGATCAACAAAGCGCAATAAACACTATTCTTGATTCTAGCCAACATCTCACAAAATTAATTAATGATATTCTGGTGTTCGCTAAGATCGAGGCAAATAAGATACAATTGCATTATGAACTCCTTGATTTTCATCACCTGATATCTTCAACTGTTACAAATATTAGCCATCAACTCGAAAATCAGTCAATTCAGTTAAATATTCATTATGATCATCACGTGCCAAAAACAATGCTATCGGATGCGAATGCGCTTCGGCAAATATTAATTAACCTTTTAAGCAACGCGATTAAGTTTACCGACACAGGTGAAATTACCGTGTCCGTTGAAAAAATGGATTCTACTCGGCAAATCAAAGTGTCTGTCAGCGATACAGGCATTGGTATTTCCGCTGAATTTTTACCGCACGCCTTCGATCGATTTACGCAACTAGATTCCAGTTATACGCGAAAACATATGGGTTCAGGGTTGGGACTGTCTATTTGCAAAAACTTGGTTGAATTAATGAAGGGAGATATTGGCATCAATAGCACGGAGAATAAAGGAACAACGGTTTGGTTTACTTTTCCCCTGGATGAATCAAATCACACCTTCAATACAGAAGAGACTAAAAAAACGCCTCCTTTAGTGAAGTTAAATAATACAAAGGTTAAGAAAAAGCATTTATTAATTATTGAAGATGATCTATTAAACCAAAAAGTGCTCACAACTTTTTTATCGCAGCTTGGCTGTACGTTTGAAATCGCTAGCACAGGCAAACAAGCCATCACATTATTTGAAAAATCGAATTTTGATATTGTGCTATCTGATCTTGGACTGCCTGATATTAGTGGAATTGATGTCATCAAACATATTCGTACAACCAAAAAAGGCAAAAATCTTCCTATTATCGCTTTAACCGCACATGCATTCAAAGAAGATGCCGATTCTTGTTTGCAAGCCGGCGCAAATGAAGTGATTACAAAGCCTATTGTCTTGTCGACACTACAATCTGTGATTCAGCAGGGCCATCATGTCTCTACCGCATAGATGCCCGGCAGGTTGCGGCAGAATCCTTTGTAATCGAGTCCATAGCCAATTAAAAACTTATCTTCTACATAAAGACCGGTGAAATCAGCTTTGGCTAAACCACCTGGATCGCGCGGATGATTTTTATCGATTAATACGGCCGTATAGACGTTTTTGACGCGACGTTTTGTGCAGTAATCTTTAACGGCAGATAAGGTTAACCCGGAATCCAAAATATCTTCGACCAGCACAACCGTTCGCCCTTCTAGCATACCATTGGGCTCTGCAATCCAATCTAAATTACGTCCTTGTATTTCTCCCCGATAACGACTGACATGAACATAATCGATTTGTAAGGGAAAATTCAACCGTGTTAAAAGATGCCCCATAAAAATGAGTGCGCCATTCAAAATACAAAGCATGATCGGTTTCGTATCACCTAGTTTTGTTTTAATTTCCACAGCCATTTTATCCATGACTGCATTAATTTCTGCTTGGCCATGCAAGAGATGGGCTTTTTTAAAGAGTGCATCAACATCTGCAAAATCAATCATAATTATCCTTTCATTTTGTTAATTAAAGTTGCTGGCAATTCCAATGTGCGTGTTGGGAATGCCATAGCGGCGCTGTGTTTGTTATAGATAATATCTATAATTTTTAAGAAAACATCTTCTTGAACGGCTTGAAACTTCACCCACTCCGTTGTTTTGGTGAAGGTATAGACCAATATATTCAACGAATTTTCGCCAAACTCATTGAGCCGAACAAAGCAAGTTTGGCGTGTATCAATATCTGGATGGTTATGCAACATCGCGTCAATATCGGCGACAATGGCCGCAATTTTTGGCGCATCTTGAAATCGCACGCCAACGGTTGTTTTAATGCGCCGATTTGTCATACGCGATGGATTTTGAATCGCGACCGTCGAAAAAATGGCATTGGGCACATATAACGGTCGCTTGTCAAATGTACGAATGCGTGTCGATCGCCAACCAATTTGTTCAACGGTGCCTTCGATGTCTTTGTCAGGTGAAGAAATCCAATCGCCCACCGAAAAAGGACGATCCATATAAACCATTAAAGCGCCAAAAAAGTTGGTCAATAAACTTTGAGCGCCAAAGCCCAACACGATCGCGCCACCACCAAATAACGCTAAAATTGCTGAAATGCGAACATTAAATTGTTGAAGCACCCCAAGCAATGCCACAATCGCCACACTCAATACAAGCAATTTAGTAATCAAATCGACCGTTGTTTTATCCAATGGACGCTTACAATACGCCGGATGTACCAGACGTTCACCGATTTGTTTAATAAATCGCATAATGACCCAAACGACAAAAATAATGATACCAATTTGACGAATCATGCTGGTCAAGTTGAGTATTTTAAATGCGGGCGAGGCAATTTTGATGATGTTCGCTACTTCGGTTAAACCGATCAACCAGACCAAAAAAATAAACGGAGGATGTAAAGTATGTAAAAGTAAATCGTCCCATATGCGCTTGGTTTTTTCGAAATGCTTGACAATACTGCGATAAACAATGGTTTCAACGAAATAGATCAACGTAGTCACCGCAAGCACAACAATCACCTGCATGATCCATGAATAATTCGTCGTAATGTTGCTAAACCAGGTTGCTATGTTCATATAAATATTCGTTTCAAACTTTCCGTTGCCTTATTCCACCGCTTATCTCCTTGCAAATCACTCCAAGTTAGCTTGTTAACTCCTTGTTTCATATTGGCTAATCTAATATTTATAGGTATTTTACGCAAGTTTAAATGTTTAACAACCTTTTTTACCCCTTTTTTATTGTTACATATCAAAATCATATCGCAACCAGCTGCTAAAGCAACTTCTGATCGTGTCAGTATATCACCGATTATACTGGCTCCTTCCATTGTCAAATCATCACTAAAAATAGCGCCATTAAACTGCATATTTTTACGCAAAATATCTTGTAGCCATCGGCGTGAAAAACCAACCGGCAAATTATCAACCTCGGCAAAGACAATATGCGCGGGCATCAAACCCGAAATGCCTGCTTGGATTAAACGTACAAAAGGTCTCATATCGGCCTGTTTGATTTCATTTAACGTTCGCAAATCACGCGGTAAATCGGTATGTGAATCGAGCGAAACGGCGCCATGTCCAGGAAAATGCTTGCCGACAGCATGCATCCCTACTTCTCGTATGCCATCGATCCAATGCTCTGCCAATGTCGCTACAATATCAGGATCGCTATAAAAGGCGCGATTGCCAATCACCTGGCTAACACCATGGTCAATATCCAAAACAGGGGCAAAACTAAAATCTATGCCGACAGCTAAAATCTCGATTGCCATCACCCAGCCACACAGATGTGCAAGTTCGCAAGCTTTTGTTTTATCTTGATCGTAAATTTTCCCAATATCTCGAACAGGCGGTAATCGTGTAAACCCGGATTGTAAGCGCTGTACGCGCCCGCCCTCTTGATCGACAGCTATCAATAGATTGGGTTTCACTTGTCGAATGGATTGAGTGAGTTGTGAAATTTGCTCAGGCGTCTCGCCGTTACGTGTAAACAAAATAACGCCACCGACGATAGGCTGTTGTAAGAGTTCGATTTCATCTTGAGCAAGCGTTAAGCCGTCAAGATCGATCATGAGTGGCCCGATGGGGTGTTGCATATTAAATCCTTTTTCGGTTTTAGCTCAGGGGTACTGGTCGGTCTCAGCTCAGAGGACGCAAAGCGTTCATCTGATTCTAAAAAATCTGTTTTCTTTCTCAATTCATGCCATTCTAATGATGAATACCTGTTTATCTTAACTCATGCGAACAAGCTGGTCTCAGCTCAGAGGACGCAAAACGTTCATCTGATTCTAGATAATTCATCGTATTTTCTAATGTCTGCCGTTCTAATAGTGAATACCTGCTTACCTCTGAGCTGAGTATCAGTAGATATCCACCAACGTTCCAACGTCAACTCGCTCAAATAATTCGATAATATCAACATTCCGCATGCGAATACATCCATGCGATAACGGAATGCCCATCGGATTATGATCCGGGCATCCATGGATATAAATATAACGACTTTTAGTATCGACCGATCCTCCCAGATTTTTACCTGGCTCTAGCCCAGATAACAATAAAATTCTCGTTAAAATGAAATCGTTATTATTGTTTTTTAAAGCAAATTCTTCGGAATAAATATCGCCGGTGGGTTTGCGGCCTACAAAAATTGTGTTGATGGGGCACCCCTCACCAATTTTTTCACAAATCTCATGGCGCCCTAGGGGTGTTTTATAACTTCCGTTTTCTTGTCCAACACCGGCTTTGCCGGTGGAAATAAAATATGTTTTAAGAATTTTATTTTTTACGTACAATTTTTGTTCGGATATGTCGACGAGTAGATTTAACATGTGTGTTACCAATTTTATGACTAGATTTTTGTGTGAGCATTATTTTCGGGACAACCGAAGTATTGAGCACGCCAATGACGGTTGGAATGCCGTGTTGCGCATCCGCAACAGATAGCGCTTTATCCCAATCAATTTCAATATTATGCGTTGCATCAACCGCTTGTCTAATAACGGTTATTGCGGGCGAAAAAGTATGGGTTGCTGCTTGCAAGCCTTTCAATTGAACAGGCACATGGGCTTCTAAATAAAATTTATGACCAGACCAACCGGTTTTAAAGGGTTGTGCAACAATATCAACAGGGGTACCAATGGTGACCAAATTAAATAATTTTTCTATATCCTGATTAAACATATGAATACAGCCGCCGCTGATGCGAAACCCTACCCCGCTGGGATCGTTGTTTCCATGAATAAGATAATTGGGATTTCCTAAGCGCATCGCAAATGGACCTAAGGGATTATCAGGGCCAGACGCAACGATTTTTGGAATAACGATACCTTTTTCTGCCGCTTCGGCTCTTGTACTGTCTGTTGGATGCCATGCGGGATCTTTAATTTTTTCAACGATTTTGGTACTCATAAGCGGCGTATCCTCGCCTTCTTTTCCAATACCGACTGGATAGGTCATCACAACCGGTTGATTCTGCGGATAGTAATATAATCGCAATTCAGATAGATTGATCACAATGCCCTTGCGCGGCGCGTTGGGAAGAATATAGCGATTAGGAATAATCAATTTAGTAGCCGGCCATAAATGGTTTAAATCAACACCAGGATTGGCCTCCTGCAGTTCAAAATAACCCACCTCATATTTTTCATCAATATCGCTTACTTCTTGGCCATTTTGAATGATTATAGTTTGAGTTTGACCGACAATGTCATCCCCTTTTTGAGGCAAAGGGAAAGTCAGCGCCAGCGTTAATGCAGGCAGCAACATGAATATCAAGCCACATAAAACTAACTG
>Ga0155964_175_pt1 | contig 16334 bp, 17 predicted proteins | sample RifCSPlowO2_02_FD_107618 | JGI IMG/M metagenome (GOLD analysis project Ga0155964, IMG submission 107618) | Gammaproteobacteria bacterium RIFCSPLOWO2_02_FULL_42_9 | reverse complement strand
AAACAGTCTCCCTAAAAGCCGCATAATATAAGGCTCACAAGCCGATAAGTATTATGAATTTTAAGGTTTTTTTTGCGACACTTAAGATTTCCTTAAGATTCGCATGCTATTTTAAGAATGAAGAAGAAAGTAAGGAAATAGGGTGATGATATGGGTATAGCTGATCTTCTCAGAGCGTTATCACCTTCTCGAGCAGGAGAGGGAGGGAAAGCTGTCCGTCCACCCAGCCCGTTAACCCTCAGTGCCAGCCGTGTTTATGGCAGTTTATCGAAGTTACTGGATTCTCGAGATTCTCCAAAAGCAAAACGTTCATTATTTAGTGATGCAGTACTTGTTGCCGCCCCTCAGCCTCAAGCGATTGCTGCTGTCGATTCTGGTGCCGCTTTTGATGTTTCTGATGTTTCTACTGTTGAGGGCCCACCGAGAGAAGCGGAGAGCGTTGATTCTGCCGAGATTCCGACTTTTAGTGCTTGCTGGAGAGACTTGTCTAGTGGAATGGAAAAATTACAAGGGGTAGCAACTATTAGCTTTGAAGCGTTATCTCCTATCCTTTTACAATTGAATCAGGTTTTACGTGATAAGGATTTTCAAGCAGTGGGAACTTTTCCTGCGGGCATCGATTTTTGTAGGAATTTAGCAGAATTTTACGCTCACATTCTTGTTTGTCTTCCCGGGGAATTAACGGAGCCTCAAAGACAAGCATTGCGCCCACTGATGGAATTTTATCAAGATATGATTATTGACTGCAAAGAATTATTAAATAATTTCCGTGGTACAGTAAAAAACATATGCTCGCAAGTGGAAATAAATGACGAAAACTGTCACGATGTTTGTAAGCAATTACAGGATATTTACGATCATCCGGGTTTCGACATGCTAGTGAATGAGGATGAAGGCTCTGAATTTCTTAAAACAATACGAGGCTTTTTTCGACGCTTAATTCGGAGTGTTGAGAAAAAAACTCAACAAGCCTCGCCTGTTGCAGTTGAAGATGATGGTTATAATTTTTATCGAGACGTTATAAAATTTTTGCAGGAATGTTATGAAATAATAAGTGATAGAAGATCGGAAAAGACAGGGGAGATAAAAACAAATCAACAAAAAACGATAGATCCAGCATGCGCGGTTGTTATAAGTCCTACGGTTACCCATCCACAAGAAAAAGCGAAGAGAGAACCCACGCTGAGTGATTTAAGAAAAGATCTGGTTGATGTATATGCGAAGGCACAACAAGCGGTTTCTGTGGCAAAAACTACCGAAGATTTTATTCAGGTTGATTTCTTATTGAAGAGTTTTAATGAACGAGTGACTGCTTATCAAAAAGCAGTTAAGTCAGTGTTTGGCATTATAATTTTATATACTGTTAAAGAAGAAGCGGCACGTGCTGATGTTTATGAGTTGTTACTGTCATGGGAAATGATTGAACCAAGTAACAGATTGATATCGATCGATGAGCGATTACCTAATTCGGATGCCTTCCCGCGTTTAGTGGAAGCGTGTAAGCTTAAAATGCATGAATTAACGGTAGCGAGAGATACAAGAGGGTTGCGACAACATTCAGATGAGCGCAATAAAAGATATGCAGAAAACAATAAGCAAACTGAGGAGCGTTTGACCAAGGCACCACAAACTCGATTTTTCACGACAACCGCCGCTTCGCCTAATCTCTTATCCTTGGTTACCTGTATTTTGGCAGGAAAAAATCTTGTTGAAAAGCGCTTAACAGGTCCTTTTGCATTGCAAAATAAAACGGTGCATTTGATTGAGCTTACCAAAGAACGTCTGCAAGAATTTAAAGAAACAGTTGAGCGATTAGGTGCTGAACATTCTGAGGCTGTTGAGAAGGCGGTTAAGACGCTTGATTCCAAAGCCAAGAACGCTGATGACGCTGTCGCGCGCATGACGCATCAGTTAAATACTTGGAAAGAGGCGGTCGCGCCTAGTATTCATGAGACGCCAACACCAGCGTGTACGCCGACATAGAAGCATTCCGAATATTGCTGCGCCAGCAGTCACGTCATTCCGGAATCAGCGCAGCGCAGTCCTCGGAATCACGCCGTAGGCGTGATATCCGAGGATCCAGTATAATACATCAAAATATCCGGAATCCAGAAATATATTCCCTGGATCCCGGATAAATCTGCTACGCAGATTTTCCGGGATGACGACTCTCTTTTCCTTGCCAGTCAAACGCTTATTCGGAACCCGCGTTTTAAGCCCCTTCCCCAAATCGCTCCATAATAAGCCCTTCAATCGCCGCTAAGGCTTCTTGTTCATCTTCACCTTCCAGCATAAATTGCAGCTCTGTGCCGTTTGAGGCGGCGAGCAGCATCAGATCCATAATGTTTTTGGCATTGATGATTTTGTCAGCTCTGGCGATCTGAATATCGCTCGCATAACGTGTTGTTATGTTGACTAATTTAGCGGAAGCACGGGCATGTAGGCCGAGTTCGTTGATGAGGGTGAGTTGCTTTTTGATCATAAAACATCCACCAAATCCCGATGCCGAATCACCACATGATTCTCAGTCTTTTCAAAGTGAACCCCAAGTTTTTGAGCGAGATAAACAGAACGATGGCGGCCGCCGGTGCAGCCAATGGAAATGGTTAAGTAGCGGCGGTTTTCAGAGTGATAGGCGGGCAACCATTTTTCAATAAATTGTTTGATGTCATCATACATCTCTTGGACTTGTTCAAAGCCTTCTAGATAGTCGATGATTTCTTTATCCAAACCGGTTTTATTCCAAATGGTTTTATGCCAATAAGGATTCGGCAAACAGCGTGCATCAAAGATAAAATCAGCGTCTTGCGGCACGCCGTGTTTGTAACCAAATGACTGAAATAAAATCGAGAGATGATTTTCTTTGTAACTGAGTCGTTGTTGAATGATATCAAATAACTGTCGAATATTCGTATGCGTGGTATCAACGTGCAAATCCGCATAGTTTAATAATGGTTTTAATAATTGTTTTTCATACTCCAACGCTTCTTTTAAGCTGGTGTTTTCATCGGTTAAGGGATGTTTGCGGCGCGTTGCGTTAAAGCGTTTGAGCAAGGTCGTATCGTCGGTATCAAAATAGACGATTTCATATTCGTATTTTTCTTGTAATGTTTTCAGGATTTTATCTAAATCACTCAACGTGTTTTTTAGATTTCGGGCGTCAATACTGATGGCGATATTTTGATAGTCTGGTTTGATTTGAGTGAGCAAATCAAGTGGAAGATTGTCAATGCAGTAATACCCCAGATCTTCAAGGGCATGTAACGCAATACTCTTGCCGGAGCCCGATCTTCCGCTGATAATAACTAATCGCATATTTACTCTTTGTGATTGGTGAGTTTTTCTTTATATTTCATGAGCTGACGCAGTGCTTTTGTTAACATTTGGTCAATGGCTTTATACATGTCATCCGCTTTGCCGCGTGCAACAATTTCTTTGCCTGGGGTAAAGATCGTTATTTCGGCAACGTTGGTTAAATTTTCTGTTGCTAATACGACGCTCGCGCTGGTGATTTTATGATTGTAATTGTTTTCAATATGATGAAATTTTTTTTCAACTAATTGTCGTAATGAATCGGTTACTTCAATGTTGTCACCTGTAAAGTTGATTTGCATGTTATGTTTCCCTATGTTGATGTTTACAATTCAAAATCTTTGCCGAGATAAACTTTTATCACTTCTTGGTTATGTAATATTTGTTCAGAATTTCCTTCGCAAATAATTTTGCCGTCATTGACAATGTAAGCGCGGTCGCAGATGTCGAGTGTTTCGCGTACATTATGATCCGTAATAAAAATGCCGATTTTACGATCTTTTAAATGTCGAATAATATGTTTTAAATCGATCACTGAAATGGGATCGATACCGGCGAACGGTTCATCCAATAAAATAAATTTTGGATTGCCAGCCAGTGCACGTGCAATTTCAACGCGACGACGTTCGCCGCCGGATAAACTCATGCCGGTGTTTTTTTGCAAATGCGCAATATGCAATTCTTCGAGTAATTTTTCACATTGTTCTTTGCGTTGCGTGTTGGAAAGTGCAGGTTGCAATTCCAAAATGGCCATAATGTTTTGCGCGACATTCAATTTGCGAAAAATAGACGCTTCTTGTGGTAAATAACCCAAGCCTAGGCGTGCGCGGGCATGAATAGGTAGGTGAGTAATGTTTTGTTCATTAAAAAAGATTTGGCCATCATCGTTTTGAATTAAGCCTAAAACCATATAGAATGATGTTGTTTTGCCGGCGCCATTGGGGCCGAGTAAACCAACGATTTCACCTTCATGCACATTGAACGAAACATCTTTGACAACCGTGCGTGAGTGATAAGATTTTTTTAGATTTTTAGCTTGTAAGATATTCATAGTCCGTCATCTTACCATTAGCATATAGCGATCACAACATCACATGTTCCGTCGTCCACGAATCACGCCGTAGGCGGGATCGTCGAAGTGACAGATTTTTGTGCCTTGACTTTAGTCGCATATTGACCCGAAGAATCGGATAGTAATTTGATATAGCCGGTTTTTAAATCAGCTTGTAGACCCACTCCATGCGTTAGATTGCCAGGTTGCGTTAGGGTAACTGGTTGATCGGTTTCGGCAAACGATCGGTCGGGGTAATAAGTCAAACGGCTGGTTGTGAGGGTTAAATTTTGGCTATTTTTGCCCGGTGGTTGAAAGATCAAAACATGACCCCAAAGTATGATCGTGTTCATGCCGCCGATAGCTTTTCCGTGATCACCCAAAATATGCCAAGGCGGCCCTTGTGCGCTTTTTGTAATGTAGTATGGGTTGTCGAACAGAGTGGTATCATCTTGTTCATAATGTGTTGCGTTGGGTCCGCTCAGCGTGGTGTGCACTTTGCCCAGTAGGTCGATTTGCATGGCATGAATATCGGTCATGAAGGTATCCGGGTTGGTGGGTTTGTTGGCTTGTGTTGTTATTTGATGTGCATCAAAAATAAGCCAAGCCGTAAAGAGAATGGTAACGATAATAAAAATACGCGTTTTCCAATGTCGATTAATCCATTTCATTTATAAAAACCGATTATAAATTTTTTCTAATGTGCCTTGCGCTTTCATGATTAAATCACATACTTCGCGCGCCGCTCCTTTGCCGCCTGATTGAGTCGTGACATAATGAGCCTGTTGTTTGACAAATTCAATTGCATTTGCTGGGGCAACCCCGAGTCGTGCTTTTTTTATTAAGGGTAAATCAGTTAAATCATCACCCATGTAAGCAACTTGATTATCGTTCAGCTTGAGTTTCTTTAATAGATCATGATAGGCAGGTGTTTTATCAGGGGAGCATTGATAGACATGTTTGATGCCCAATGATTGCATGCGCGCAGTGACGACAGCTGATTTTCGTCCGGTAATAATAGCTATTTCGACGCCAGTTTCGAGTAAAAACTTTATGCCCAATCCATCCTGGCTATTAAAGCCTTTAAATTCAATGTTTTCGTCGGTGAGATATAACGTGCCATCGGTTAACGTGCCATCGACATCGAAAACAAGTAGTTTTATGTCTTTCGCAAGATTTAACACATCGTCCATTAGGTAACCCCCGCCCTTAACAGATCAATAAAATTAAACGCACCGGTCACTTGATTGTTTTCATTGGTGACTAAAAATGAATTGATTTTTAGTTTTTCCATTAATTGTAAGGTTTCTGCAGCCAGCATATTTTCGTTGACCGTTGTGCAGTGGCGCGTCATTACTTTGCCGATGGTTGTCTGGCGAATATCAATGCCTTGATCAAGCGTGCGACGTAAATCTCCGTCCGTGTAAATACCCAAGAGATGATTGTCGCTATCGACAATACTGGTCATGCCGAGACTTTTGCGCGTCATCTCTAAAATGGCGTGCGTTAAAAGTATGTCTTCAGTGACTTTTGGAATGGCATCGCCGGTATGCATGATATCTACGATGCGTAATAGTAAACGGCGACCTAATTGTCCGCCAGGGTGTGATCGTGCAAAATCTTCTTTGGTAAATCCGCGTGCTTCTAATAATGCAATCGCCAATGCATCGCCGATAACGAGTGTTGCCGTTGTACTGGAAGTTGGCGCCAGGTCAAAAGGTCCTGCTTCTTTTTGCACATGAACATCGATGTTGACGTTGGCTTCTTTCGCTAGGGTGGATTGAGGTTTGCCGGTCAATGCGATCAATGGGCACCCCAATCGTTTGATTATCGGTAATAATACTTGGATTTCTGTCGTTTCACCGGAATAGGAGATGGCTAAGATCACATCGCCAGCGGTAATCATACCAAGGTCTCCGTGACTGGCTTCGGCAGGGTGTACAAACAGTGCAGGGCTGCCGGTGCTAGCCAATGTGGCCGCTATTTTACGTCCAATATGGCCAGATTTGCCCATCCCCATCACGACAATGCGATGTTTACAATCGAGTAAATACTGACAGGCTCGCGCAAAATCATCGTTGATTCTATCGTGCAAGTTTTGGATAGCCGCCAATTCAATATTGATCGTTTTTTGTGCAGACTCTATAAATTTGTTCATTTCAGTGGTGAATATTATCGATTTTGGTTCGATTGTGCAAGTTTTTGACATATTTAACTGACTGAATACATAAAATTGTCTCACTCTAACATAAGTGGCAGAATTATCACGGAAAATTGGCAATTTATGTCAATTTCGGACTATTATATTGTATAAGCTAGGATTACTAACAGGAAGGGACTATGCCGGGTAATTTTGTCACAATTAAAGGATTAAAATTTCGCTTCAATGATCGATGGATCTTTGATGATGTCGATTTAGAAATCCCAAAGGGCAAGATCACGGCGGTGATGGGACCTAGTGGAACCGGCAAAACGACCCTGTTAAGATTGATTGGCGGGCAGCTTTGTCCTGAGGGAGGCACCATCGATGTGGATGGAGACAATATCCACAATCTTTCTCGCAAAAATCTTTATCGCGTCCGAAAAAAAATGGGCATGCTATTTCAAAGCGGCGCGCTATTTTCTAATTTAAACGTGTTTGATAATGTTGCGTTTCCCTTGCGTGAGCACACGAATCTGACAGAAGAGATGATTCGCGATTTAGTTTTAATTAAACTGGAAGCAGTGGGGTTGCGTGGTGCGGCTGGTTTAATGACGAGTGAATTATCCGGTGGTATGTCAAGACGAGTTGCGCTGGCTCGTGCAATTGCATTGGATCCGCAAATGATAATGTATGATGAACCGTTGACCGGTCAAGATCCGATTACCATGGGCGTATTGGTGCAATTAATTAAAATGCTGAATGATAATTTAGGGTTGACGAGCATTATTGTATCGCATGATGTCAAAGAAATTGCGAGCATTGCCGATTATGTTTATTTGTTATCGGATGGAAAAGTCATCGCGCATGATATACCAGAGGCTCTGTTTCATTCAGATGAACCACATGCTAAACAATTTATGCAAGGACTGCCCGATGGCCCGGTGCCATTTCATTATCCGAGTATTGATTTAGAAAAAGAATTATTTTCGGAGCGCAAATCATGAGAAAAGCCATTCAAAATTTTGGACGCATCGGTGTGCAATTTATGGAAGGCTTCGGTCGTTCTGGCTATGTGTTGTTTCGTTCATTGTTTCGAAAGCCCGATTTTAAACATGGATTTACGTGTTTAGTCGAGCAAATTTATAATGAAGGCGTGTTATCTTTAAGTATCATTGTAGTCTCGGGATTATTTATCGGTATGGTGTTAGGTTTACAGGGCTACAATATTTTAGAAAAATTTGGGACGACAGAAGCGCTCGGCCAATTAGTGGCGTTGAGTGTGGTGCGAGAATTAGGGCCGGTGGTTGCTGCGTTATTATTTGCGGGGCGTGCAGGTTCTGCGTTAACTGCAGAGATTGGGTTGATGAAAGCAACAGATCAATTGTCCATGATGGAAATGATGGCGGTTGATCCGCTGCAACGCATTATTTCGCCGCGATTATGGGCTGGGTTTATTTCATTACCGATCTTAGCGACTATTTTTAGTGCCGTTGCTATTTACGGCGGTTATTTGGTGGGAGTGAAATGGTTGGGCGTCGATGCGGGTGCGTTTTGGTCTGGTATGCAATCCAACGTGTCGTTTCGAATTGATATTTTAAACGGTATTATTAAAAGTTTGTTTTTTGGCGTAGCGGTGACTTGGGTGGCTGTATTTCAAGGATATGATTGTGTGCCAACAGCAGAAGGTATTAGTCGCGCAACGACGCGCAGCGTGGTGTATGCTTCATTAGTGATTTTAGGGTTAGATTTTATATTAACGGCCATGATGTTAGGGGGATGGTGATGTACAAAAAACATAGTCTGGAGTTTATGGTGGGCTTGTTTATGCTCGCAGGCGTAATTGCTTTTATTGTGTTAGCATTGCAAGTGAGCGGTTTAACAAGTTATTCTTCTGAGCCGACCTATCAAATTACAGCGAACTTTGAAAACGTCGGTGATTTGAAAGAGCGCGCGATGGTGACAGTGGCGGGTGTTAATGTTGGCCGTGTAACAGACATCACCTTAAATCCAACGACTTTTGCTGCGGTTGTTACCATGAGTATTGAAAACAAATATAACAATATTCCCACCGATTCGACGGCAAACATTTATACCGCTGGATTATTGGGTGCAAATTATATTAGCATTGTGCCAGGATTTGATAGTGCTGTTTTGAAGAATGGTGGGGTGATTGAAAACACCAATCAGGCGATGATTTTGCAAGATTTAATTGGAAAATTTATGTTTAATACCAATAAAACGCAGAGCGCCACAACCAAATAAGGAGAGATCAGGTGTTGAGAAAAATAATGATTGGTTTGTTTGTTTTATTATTGAGTACGGCGGCGATGGCAGCGACGCCCGATCCAATGATCATGATGCGATCCATGTCGGATCAGATGTTATCAACGCTCAAAAAAGAGCGAGCCAATTTAAAGAAAGATTCAGAATTGCTTTATAGCTTGGTGAATAAAATTGTGGTGCCACATGTTGATACAGCCGGCATGGCGCGTTCTGTATTAGGGCGCACCGTTTGGCAGGAGGCGACCGCTGCTGAGCAAAGTGCATTTATAGAAGCCTTTAAACGCGTGGTGGTCAATACATATTCGTCTGCATTGAATGCCTATACAGATGAAACGATTAATTTTTTTCCGATCCGTGGTGGTTATGAAGGACAACAACGTATTAAAGTGAATAGCGAGGTCATTCGTAGTGATGGTCCGCCGATAGCGGTTAATTATTCATTAGCGTTGTTTAAAACCGTGTGGAAAGTGTATGATTTAAATGTCGAAGGGATTAGCCTTTTGCAAAGTTTTCGTGCACAGTTTTCAGAACAAATTGCGCAAGGCAAAAATATTACGCAAATTACACAAGAATTGCGCCAGCATAAAAAAGGAAAGTAAATGCATTTAGAGCTAACAGACAAAGGATTTCATCTGGAAGGTCCCTTAACGTTTCAGCATGTCAGAGATATTTGGAATGAAAGCCAAGAATCCTTTGATCAATTTGAAACGCTCGAAGTCGACTTGGCCGATGTATCGCATTGTGATAGTGCCGCGCTGGCGTTATTAATTGAATGGAAACGATTGGCAATACAGCAAAATCAATCTATCGTGTTTCAAAATCTTCCTGTGCAGCTTATCAAAATGGCCAAGATGAGTGGGGTGGAGCGGATTTTTACAAACTAAAGTCCGGACATCGCTACGCAATGGCGCAGCGATTCCGGAATGACAAAAGACCTCGTACTATTTTTTATTTTTTCGTATTTTTCTCATTTTTTTAGCATGATGTCTGTAGGCTTTTTTGCTTTTTTTGACTGAGCTCACCGCTGGGGCAGTAGATGTCGTATCTGCTTGCGCGACGACAGGTGCGGTTGCTGTTGTTGTTGCATTTTCCGTTGTGGCTGCATTGCAAGTCAACGTAAGTAATCCGCCAGCCAAAATTGCTAATAACTGATATTTTTTCATATGATATATTCCTTAGAATTTATTTTCTGTGGGTTAATCCACCCGCATATAATAGCATAAGGAGTTAAAAGTAATATTTATTTTGTATTATTTTTTGGTGTTTTTTATTGGCTGGTCGTTTTTTGTTCGCCATTAAATAATAAGCGGTTGGAATAACGAATAAGGTCAATAATGTGCCAAAACTCATGCCGCCGATGATGGTTAAACCTAATTGTCGTCGACTGATGGCGTCGGCACCCGTGGCAAGCGCTAACGGCAGAGCGCCTAAGATAATGGCGGTTGTGGTCATTAAAATCGGTCTTAAACGGGTTGCGGCGGCATTAATAATGGCATCCCGAAATGGAACACCTTGGTTTTGTTCTTGATTTGCAAACTCGACGATTAGCACACCGTTTTTTGTGATCAAACCGATTAACGTAATGAGACCAATTTCGGTATAAATATTTAAGGTACTGCCGCTGATGAGTAAAACCAATAATGCGCCAGCCATGGCGAGTGGGACGCTGAGCATCACAATCAAGGGATCTTTAAAGCTTTCGAATTGTGCGCTTAAAATTAAATAGATGAACAATAATGAAAAGATAAATGTTTCAGCCATTTCTTTTCCCGATTCAATATATTGTCGCGAGACACCTACATAATCCAATTGCATCGTATCGGGTAATATTTTTTTAGCGAGCTGTTGAACTTTTGTAATGGCTTCACCCATGGATACGTTAGGAATGGTCGCCGCCGTAATTTTAGCTGAACGCAATTGCTGAAAATGTGATAATGATGAGGCGGTGACTTCTTCTTTTATATCAGCGATTGTGGAGAAGGGTACGAGCTTATTGCTTTGCGTGCGGACAAACAAATTATTAATGGCGCTTGGTTTGTCTTCATATTGTGGATAGAGTTCGGGCATGACCTCATAACTACGGCCGGCCATACTAAAACGAGTGATGACTGGTTTGTTCAAACTGACATTGAGTGCATCATTGATTTCTTGCATCGAAATGCCAAGATCCGAGGTTAGATCTCGATTCACATCGATGAGTAGTTGTGGGGTATCAAATTTTAATGAGCTTGTTACATTAGCTAATCCTCCCCAAGCATTGATGGCAGTGATTAGTTTTTGCGTGCTATCATCAAGCTGTTGGTAACTGTCTGCAGGTGTTTTAATCACAAATGATAACTGCGTACTGCTTGCGCCCGGCAAGGTGGGGAAATTCATCGCAAACGCTTGAATACCTGGCAGCATGAATAATTGTGGATTGACGGTATTTAAAATCTGCTCAACATTTTTTTTGCGTTGATTCCAGGGGGTGAGTGACACCATGCCAAATGCAGTATTAACGCCTTGTGCGCCATTAATAATTGCATGGTGTGCAATTTCGGGTATGTTCGCGAGAATTTGGCCAATCGGTTTGGTGTGGTTTTCTGTATAGGTAATGTTGGCTGCGCTAGGACCGGAGGCCATGAGCATAAATCCGCCTTGATCCTCATCGGGGGCCAATCCTTTTGGCATAGCGATATAGAAAAAATAGCATGACACATAGATGACAAGTGCAGCGATTAAAATAAGATATCGATATTTTAAAATTAGGTTTAGCAATGATTTGTAACCGAGTCTCAATTTTTCAAATGTTTGATTCACTCGATGTTCAAATCCGCTTTCTTCTTTGCCATTCGCTCGATATAACTTAGAACAAAGCATCGGCGATAATGTGAGCGCGATACAACCTGAGACGATGACCGCGCTGGCGAGTGTAAACGCGAATTCCGTAAATAATTTGCCGGTCATGCCTGACATAAATCCAATCGGCGCGTAAACAGCCGCGAGTGTAAACGTAATCGTGATGACGACAAATGAAATTTCGCGCGCACCTTTTAAGGCGGCTTCTTGCGGGGTTAAGCCGTGCATAATATGTCGATGAATATTTTCTAATACGACAATCGAATCGTCGACGACTAAACCAATGGCTAAGACAAATGCTAATAAGGTGAGTAAATTAATACTGTAATTCAATGCCAGCATGAAAGCGCATGCGCCGATAATGGATAATGGAATGGTGACAAGAGGGACTAAAACGGCGCGAAAAGAACCGATCATGATAAAGATCACTAAAAAAACAAGTAGGCAAGCTTCGATAAAAGTGCTCTGTACGTCATGTAATGCGGCAGAAATAAACGTTGCGCCATCCCAGAAAACCTCTGCTTTAACACCGGCGGGTAAGTTATTGATAATATCAGGTAACACCTTATGGATCGCCTTAGAAATATCGAGCGGATTGGCATCGGATTTTGGCATAATGCCAATAAAAATGGCGGGTTTGCCATCGGCGATGACTGAAAAAGTATGGCCGGTGTTGCCCAGTTCTGCATGACCGATGTCTTTGATCTGAACGAGATGGCCATCTTGATTGCGTACCACAATATGGTTGAATTGTGAGGCGGTATGTAAATCCGTGTTGCTCGTTACACTAAAGCTTTGTTCGGCGCCACGGATTGAACCCGCGGCGGCCTGCATATTATTGTTATTTAAGGCTTGCTGCACATCAGACGCAGTCACTTGATGTGCCGCCATTAAAAAAGGATCGAGCCAAATGCGCATCGCATAATCGAGTCCCCCAAATATGGGGGCGTCGCTTACGCCCGTTTGCGATTGCAACGTGGGGCTCACCGTGCGATCGAGATAATCGGATAGTTTATCAGGGCTTAATGAGTTACTGCTAAATGAGAGATACATAACCGCATCGGCATCCGGATTATTTTTGCGAATGATAGGATCTTTAATCTCACTTGGCAGGTTGCCGCGAGTCGCGGCAATTTTGTTGCTGACGTCAATCGCGGCTTGATTGATGTCGTAATTGAGTTTCATATGGACTTGAATATCCGAATAACCCGCGCCGCTTTCCGATGAAATATAATCAATACCGTCGATACCTGAAAGGGCGTTTTCAACCGGCGTCGTCACAAAGCCTTCCATGATGTCAGATGCGGCGCCGGGATAATAAATCGAAATGGCGACAACCGGATATTGAATCTTTGGAAATTCACTGACATGTAGTTTCAAAAAAGAAATGATACCAGTCAGCAGAATTAATAAGCTGATTGTACAGGCAAGCACCGGCCGTTTGATAAAGATATCAGTAAAATGCATTATTATGACCCTTTTGGCGGCGATTGTAGTTTATTGGCTTCTGTTACGAGCGCACCGTCTTGCAGGTTGATCTGGCCACCAATAATCACAGAATCTTTTGCGTTCAAGCCTTTGCTAATAATGACCTGATTGTTCGATAACTTTTTACCAAGCGTTATCGGGGTTTTAACCGCTTTTTTGGTTACGATGCGATAGACATAATCGCCTTTGTCGGAATAACTTACCGCCGTTTGTGGAATGATTAAGACAGGTTGTGGTGTTCCAATAAAAGCGGTGATCGTGACAAACATGCCGGGTAATAATTGATGTTGTGTGTTGATGACTTCAGCTTGTATTTCCAGCGTGCGCGTGTCGGTGTCTAGTTTAGAATTCAGTGCGGTGATTTGACCTTGATAAACACCCGTTGCAGCCGGGCTCGTGAGTTGTATTTTGTTGCCAATACGAAGTTGCAATGCAGATGCTTCGGGAATATCAAAATTCACTAAAATAGGGTCAAGCGCTTGAAAATCTGCGATGGGTTGCCCCGGTGTCAAATAGCTACCGACACTGATATGTGCAATGCCGATGTTTCCATCGAAGGGGGCTTTAATTAGGGTTTGGTTTTCTTGCGCTTGTAAGTTATCGGCTTTTGCTTGATTCACTTTGCGTGTCGCTGTTGCCTTATCAAAATCTGCTTGAGAAATAATATGTTGTTTATAGAGTGTTGAAGAACGTTGGTAATCGGCTTCGCTCAAATTGAGTTCTGCCTGAGCTTCTTGTAGTTGCGTGCGCATCAACGCATCATCGAGTTGTATCAGCGGCGTACCCTGCTTAACGAAATCACCTGAATTGAAATAAATGGCGGTAACACGACCGGCGGTTTCAGCGGTTAACGTAATACCGTTATAAGCAACCAGCGACCCAACGGTTTCAATGCTGGGTTGCCAATTTTTTTGTATGACGGGCGTACTCTCGACGACGATCGGTGGCATTTGAAAACCACTGGCTGTGTTTGCGGTGCGGTAAAAATGTTTGACGGTATAACCAATGATTAGCAGCAGAATGACGAAGAGAATGGCTATTTTTATTAATTTACGTTTCATTGTTGTTCCTATTTGATGACGACAAATGCCGCACCTCCTCTGCGCAATATATTCAGCAACAAACCATTTTTATTTTTATGTGCAATCGTTAATAATACAGGGATGGAGGTCGTGCTCGTACGATCGGCGGAGATGATAATATCACCTGGGCGTAAACCTGCAATAGCAGCGGCGCTATAATCTTTTATTTTCAGTATTTTCACCCCTTGGATATAGCCGTTTATGGGATCTTGTTGATGAATTTCCTGTAATTCCGTGCCATACAAATAGGGGTCGGCTTGCTGACCGCTTGTTTCGCTGTCTTCGGGATTGACGGTCGACATTTGTATCGACAGTGTTTTTGCGTCGCGTAATATTTCAAGTTTTACATTGCTACCCATGCGCAACAGACCGACGGCATTGTGAATGTCACTATTATTTTGAACGTTGTTGTCATTAATTTTGGTGATAATGTCGCCGATTTTTATGCCGGCTTTTGCTGCGGGCGAGTAGGGAATCACTTGTGTGACCACTGCACCTTGTTGACTCGGTATGCCAAAGGCGCTAGCCAAATCGGGCGAAAGTGTTTGAACGAGTACGCCCATTAATCCACGATGCACCTGACCGAATTTTAAGAGTTGTTGCATGACGTTTTGTGCCATATTGATCGGAATGGCAAAGCCGATGCCGACATTTCCACCGGAGTTAGAAATCAATGCCGTATTAATGCCAACGAGTTCTCCTTGCACATTTACCAGTGCGCCGCCAGAATTACCGACGTTAATCGGTGCATCCGTTTGAATAAAGTTTTCTAATCCTTCTATCCCTAAATCGCCGCGATGGATTGCGCTGACAATGCCAGAACTAACGCTTTGATTCAATCCGAATGGGCTGCCGATAGCAGCGACAAAATCACCGACTTGTATTGTATTTGAATCACCCAGTGAAACAGCCGTGAGATTTTTTGCGTCGATTTGAATGACAGCAATATCCGATTCGTTGTCGAATCCGACTAGTTTTGCTTGAAAATGCCTTCCATCATTTAATGTCACCACAACCGTTTTCGCTAAATCAATGACATGTGCATTCGTCAGAATAAGACCTTTTTTTGCATCGACAATAACGCCGGAGCCGATGCCCGTAAAATGAGGATCTTTTGGAATGCGAGGATGCGCATCATTTTGTAATTGTTTTTCTAAAAATTTGTCATTGAGAAAAGGGATCTCGCCTTCTGTGCGAATATTCACAATCGCAGGCATTGTTTTTTTCAGCATGTTCGCCATGGAGGGTTGTTGTGCTTGTATCAGTGACACTGGAATTTTTGCGCTGGCCGTTGTGACCACCAAAAAGATGAAAAGGGTGATTAAGATAGATTTTGTTTTCATGGGTATTTTCCTTGCTTTGTCATTCAGGGAGATTATGTTTAAGACATCCATATCAACGTCGCGATCCGTCCCGTTTCTGGATGGCGTCGATAAGAGAAAAAACGATCAGCATCGCTGTAGGTGCAATATTTACCGCCATAAATATGAGTAACACCTAGCATTTTGAGTTGTATGCGAGCAATTTGTACTAAGTCTAAAAACCAATGATCAGGTTTCGACGGGACAAACGCTTCCGCGCTTTCGATATTATTATGCATAAATACCCGTCTTACCGAATCGTCGATTTCGAATTTATGTCGACAAATTGCTGGTCCAAACCATGCCATGAGTTCTTTGGGTGAGGTGGCGAAGTTTTTTAGCGCATTTCCAATGATACCATCCGCCAAACCTCGCCAGCCAGCATGCACTGCAGCGATTTCAGTACCAGCATTATCGCATAATAAAATAGGCAAACAATCGGCCGTAAGCACCGAACAAATAACGTTTTTCTCTTTTGTGAAACTCGCATCTGCATCGCGGTTTTGATTGTTGGGTAACTGAAGTACGCGGGTGCTGTGTGTTTGCGTCAGCCAGTTCGGTTCGCTCGGTAAGTTTAGAGATTGCTTTAATAAGAGGCGATTTTGTAGAACGGCGTCTAGGTTATCACCGACATGATCCGCTAAATTTAGACTACAAAAAGGTGCTAGGCTTTTGCCGCCTGTGCGTGTTGTTGTGGCGGCATGTATATTTTTTGGTGCAGGCCAATCGGGCCGAATAAATTCTAACGTCATATGGAAACTTAATGTTCTTGTGTA
>Ga0155964_101_pt5 | contig 17367 bp, 12 predicted proteins | sample RifCSPlowO2_02_FD_107618 | JGI IMG/M metagenome (GOLD analysis project Ga0155964, IMG submission 107618) | Gammaproteobacteria bacterium RIFCSPLOWO2_02_FULL_42_9 | reverse complement strand
CCACAACAAACACCGCCGCAAAACCATAGCCAAGACCCGCAATACCATAAACGGGCAGCCCAAATTTACCAAATACAAATGCATATGTGCTTAAAATTTCAAAGGGAACCTGCAGCAAGCTAATACCTAAAACTAATCTCGTTCTCGATATGCCGATTAAAAACTGCTCCATAATTACTAAAAAGCTCAACGGTAAAAAACACCAAGACAGCGCATCTAAATATTGTGTCGCCAATACGATGACATGATGATTTTGATCCGCTAATGATAAAATCCGGGGTAAAACACGCATCAATATAAACGCCGGCACACTCAAAATAATCGCCATCAAAAAGCCTTGCACAACCGATAATCGCACGCCTTCAATATCGTTCGCGCCATAACTCTGCGCCACTAAAATGCCCACCGCCGCGAACATACCAAATAAAAATACGAGCAACACAATATAGATCGCAAAACCCAACGCACCGGCGGCCAAATAATCACGACCCAAACGTGCCACCATCAAGGTTGCCACAAAACCACTGGATGATTGCACTAAATTCGAGACGATCAACGGCAGTGATAAACTCAATGATTGATAAATTTCAGCAAAAATAGGAGACTTTAAAACTTGTTGGCTCACATCACACCTCTAATAAAAAATGAACAACAAAAACAAATCGTGCATTTCAATTCAAGAATCAGACCGATTTGCTTTTCTAATGAGGAGTAATGTCTTCATGGTTGCACCAAAAGTTCTTATTCAAAAGAGAGCCCAGTATAATACGCTTAAATATTGAACGCAATAAGTAGCCAACTATTATTGCGAAAATCATTGCAATCTGTACCATATAGTTATGAAAAAGCAAAAAACAGACACCAGACCAACGATAGCGCTCAATAAAAAGGTTAAACATGACTATTTTATCGATCAGCGCTTCGAAGCGGGTATTGTTCTAGAAGGATGGGAAGCCAAAAGTTTGCGTGCTGGCCGTGCACAGCTGACGGGCGCTTATGTGCTCATCAAAAATAATGAAATTTGGCTGATCGGCACCACCATCACGCCACTACCAACTGCTTCAACGCATCTTCACGCCGATCCGATACGCACACGCAAGTTACTTCTCAACAAAATCGAAATTAAAAAACTCATCGGTAACGCCGAACGCAAAGGCTACACGCTAGTCCCGCTCGCCCTGTATTGGAAACGCAACAAGGTTAAATGCGAAATCGCCCTCGTCCACGGTAAAAAACTCTACGACAAGCGCGAAACCATCAAAAAACGCGATTTTGATCGCCAAAAATCTCAAATTCTCAAGCAAAATAATCGTTGAAGCTCTGAGCTGCTCTAACGTTCGTCATACCGGCGAAAGAAACGTAGCCTGTATGGAGCGAAGCGGAATACAGGAATATTAAAGCCGGTATCCAGTTCGGATTGCAACAGCCCCATTAGAGCAGCTCAGAGCTGCTCTAACGCAAGCCCAGCCTGGATTAGAGGGGTGAGTAGACTAGGGCTGAAATGCCCTGGTCTACTCCACCGCCCTGTGCAATAAATGCCATGATTAATACAAGCTACCATTTTAGCGGAAATTACGATGACAATCATGCGATATTAACCCATATATAATTAAAACGCTTTACAATATACCGAACATAGGCTATAAAATACATTAATCTAAAAATAAAAACCATATATGGGTTAAAATTAAATTTTTGATCTAAAGAAGACTGCAATATGATCAATAATTGCATAGAAATATGGGTACATGATTTTATGAAATTTAATATACCTAAGGTTCTTTTGGTGGAAGATAATGTAATCATTCAAAAAGCTCACGACGCATTTTTGCGAGAATTAAATTGTCAGGTAGATATTGCTTCAACCGGACTTCAGGCGCTTTCTTTATACGAGAGTAATCATTATGACATAGTTTTATTAGATATTGATTTGCCGGATATGAAAGGAACTGCGGTATCTAAAAATATACGTTATTTAAACGATAAGCAACATATTCCTATTATCGCCGTGACCGCTTTAAAGAATTCAACACAACAATTTTATAAAAAAGTGGGAATAAACGCAGTTATTCATAAACCGATTAATTTAAAAATGTTAAAGCAAGTGCTTTCAAAATGGCTGTAAATTTAAGAGGAGAAAAAAGATTTGGTCAATTTGGTATAGTAAGTCGAGCAAAAAAGCGATGATTTATGTTATTAAATAGAATAATGACTCAAAAAATAAAGGATGCCAGGCAGGATATTCCGAGAGATCTTGCGGAAATTCAGCTTAATCAAAATATATGCGTATTCCTGCGAAAGTTGCAGCCAAAGTCAGATCACCAATGCTTTCATGCCACGGATTGACGGGTAATTGGCTCGTGATAATGGTCGATCGAGTATGATGTCGGTCATCTAAAATTTCTAATACTCATCGAGCAATGCCCCTAATCCCCAATCATCCTAAGATCAATAAATCTGTTTTTGACAATTTATTCACAAAATTTGCATATCTGCCATCACCTTTGGCGATCAGCAGCGTCTGGAATAACCTGGATAAGCGTAAATACAGCGCACTTCTACGAGTTTGCTCTTATAAATCAATCAGTTATGGTGAATTGTAAACAGCCGCTAATTGAGATTATAATAAACACATGTCTTGTGCCAGAGGGGTAAAGAAATTATGATGATAAGTTATTGGTTCTATGATTACATCGTGAATCAAAAAAAAAGGTACTTTTGTGGAATTTAAAGTAAAAAAATTTCAAGAAAATTTGATTAAACTTATGTCTATACATAATATATCGGGACACGAACTGCATAGGAATACTGGCATACCCACTAGCACTATTCAACGGTTATGTACCGAAAAACGCCCCAATCCAACGATCTCAACACTTAAGCCAATAGCCGATTTCTTTTCCATTTCACTAAATCAACTTATTGGAGACACGCCTTTACCAAATGAATATACAATTGGAATAAGTTTTCAGAAACATGAAACATGGAAAAATATACTTATTATAACATGGGAAGAAGCACTTAATTGGTTATCTGGAAATATAAATATCACTAATAAACCTGTGGTCTCTACTGACATAGATGTAGGAAAAAATGTTTTTGCTTTAGAAATTCCTAATAATGATTGGGTTGGATTTAGAAAAGGATCAATTCTTATCGTTGATCCCGATGTTGCGCCAATGGATCGTGGTTTTGTGATATCAACCAAAAAGGGCTTAGATTCGACTACCATGAAAAAATATTTAATATACGATGGTGAAGTCTATCTTGAACCTTTAAATAAAATATTTAAAACTGTTGATCTTTCAAATGACTTTATTATTTTAGGAACCGTGATACAACTAAAGTTGGATTTTAATAAAGAAAACTGTATATAGTCCGTATTTCCTGAGTAATCTCTTTTCTTTTAAAGTAAGAAATCTCCGCTGCTTGCAGCGGAGACAAGCAAGCGTAGCCTGGGTGAAGCGAAGCGAAACCCAGGATGAAAGCCCTGGGTTTCACTCGCTTTGCTCGTTCCACCCAGGCTACGTTACTAATTAACCAAGAATTTTTAAATATTCATGTAAATTGGCTCGAGTTAACGGTGCTTTTGTTCTGCCTTCAATCAATCTTTGTTTATAGGTTAATAATGCACGCTTGGCTTCATCAGACAGGGAAACCTCAGACCCCTCTAAAGAAACCTCAAGAGATCCTTCTTTGAATCCATAGGAATAATTGCCTCCAACAAATTCACCTTTCATAGCAGATTTAATCGCTTCAAAAACAGCCAAATCCATGTGCTTGTAAGTGCTGGCAACAATGAATTTTGGGTGTAAATGGTTTTGGTTTAACCCCTCACCAATAGCATATATTTCTTTTTTACCAACCGCATCAAGAATGCCCAGGCCTGCTCCGCCAGCTACTTGATAGATAATATCAGCTCCTTTGTTAATTTGAGACAAGGCAATTTGCTTTCCCCTATCTCGATCCAGAAAGTTGCCAACAATATCGACCAACACATTTACATCATTGGCAACAGTTTTTGCACCAGCTTCATATGAAAAGGCATATCGCGTCAAGTGAGGTGCATCCATTCCTAAAATAATCCCAATTGTTTTGTCCTTGTTAATGCCCTTCAAACTTGGTTGTTGAGTTACATGCGCCGCTAATATGCCAGCTAAAAAGGCATTTTCCTCTTCACGAAACAACACTCCCTTAACATTTGGTTCTGTAGAAGCAGCATCGATTAACATAAAATTCTGATCTGGAAACTTTCTTGCTGTTGAATTTAATATTTTATCCTGATAAAAACCTAGTCCAATGATAAGAGTATACTTTTTCATAGCTGCCGCAGAAGTATAAGTATCTTCGGTTAAATCGCCAATCTCATTGAGCTCTACTAAATCAATACCAACTCCCAATTCTTTGAGCGCTCGTCGCACGCCGGCAAATCCGGCGTCATTAAAGCTACGATCGCCCAATCCGCCTTCTCCAGTAATCAATAGCACCTTGGCCTCTGGTTGTGTCATATCAGTTACCTCCCTGTTTTAACAAGATAGTTGTTTCATGCATCGATCCTACAATTCCAATTCGCATGGTTTTTTCCTCCTCTTTGAAAAATATTTTATACATGAGTAATTCTGCACAAAATCAAAACAACAAGCAAATCTTATTGCGAAGCAAATACCTCGCGGCTTGCCGCGAGTACTTTCCGCATGGGGTTTCTAAAGGGGAGAGGCGAATCTCCCCTTTAGTCGCCGTTTGCGCGAATTTACTTCGCGCAGGCGATCAATAATAAAAATATCCCGTCTGCTTTTGCAGCGGGGATTTTTATCGTAGCGCATAAAACCCTGGGCGTAAGCCCAGGGCTGTAGCGCTCCCCGAATCCTTGAACATCAAGGACAGGAGGATTCGGGGTAAGCGCAGCTTGTCCTCGACCTTTAGGTCGACCGGATACCCTGGGCGTAAGCCCAGGGTTGTTCACTGGAAAGCTATCTTAATAACAAGATATTTTACCATCATAAATTGACTAATGGCCTCTTTTTTGCTGATATATTGTAGTAAATAATGTAGCATATTTTTAGTTTGCGAAACATTACTTTATAACTAAAAACGGGTTAAAGAAAACGGCCATTAAAAGAGTATTTTATTATGTTCATTAAATGGCTATCATTTATTTTCTTATTTTGTTTCTCATTGACATCTTTTGCCAATAATAATGAAAATGTTACTGCAAAGTATTTTCAATTCATTCAAAACAATCCTGAATTATTAAAAATTTTTATAGGGAAAATGCCAAAAGGCGGCGACCTTCATATTCATTTATTGGGAGCCACTTATGCTGAAAACTTAATTAACTATGGTAAAAATGATGGTTTCTGCGTTCGTGCTAAAAATAGTACTTTGTTTTATTCAAAAAAATGCCTAACTAACTATTTGTTATCAAACGTTGCTAAAGGCGGAAAGTTATATGATAAATTAATTGATGATTGGTCATTGAAAAATTTTGTCCCCACTTCACATGAATCACCGCACGATCATTTTTTTACTGCATTCTTTAAATTTATACCCATTCTTAATAAACATGGAGGAGACATATTGGCTGAATTAGTCACCCGCGCGCGCGATGAAAAAGTTAGTTATTTAGAACTAATGGTTCTTCCAGATTTTGATATAGTTTTATCTTTAGATAAAAAAATACCGTGGAATAATGATTTTAATATCATGAGAGCCAATCTTTTGAAAAATGACATAAAAAAGATAGAAACCAAAATTTACAAACAAACACTAATGGATGAAAAAATAGCTGAAAATAAGATGGGTTGTTTTTTAGACCATCACAAAAATAACTGTCAAGTAACGGTGCGATATCAATATCAATCCATGAGAGACATATCACCTAAGCTGACCTTTGCTCAACTTCTTGTGGGTTTTGAATTGGCCACTTGCTATCCTGATAAATTTGTGGGTATTAATATTGCCGGGCCGGAAGATAATTTATTGGCTTTACGAAACTATAAATTACAAATGCAAATGATTGCCTTTTTACATGTTTTATATCCAAAAGTTAAAATTAGTTTACACGCCGGCGAATTACGTTTAGGTCTCGTACCGCCAGAAGCATTGCGTTTTCATATCAATGAGGCATTAAATATCGCACATGCAAATCGTATTGGTCATGGGGTGGATATCGCCTATGAAAAAAATGCGTTACAAATATTACAACAAATGGAAAATAAACATATACTAGTTGAGATAAATTTAACAAGTAATGCCAAAATATTAGAAATCAAGGGTAAAAGCCATCCTTTTATGCTTTATTTATCACATAAAGTGCCTTTAGCATTATCAACGGATGATGATGGTGTACTGCGAACTGATATGAATCATGAATTTCTTCAAGCGGCATTAACTTATCATTTATCCTACTTAGAATTAAAAAAATTAATAAGAAATAGTTTAACCTACAGCTTTTTACCGGGCTTAAGTTTATGGAAAAATTCTGCCCGATCGATGCCTGTATCTTCTTGCTCGCCTGATGAATTAAAATCAGGAAAACTTTCACAACAATGCCATGCTTTTTTAAAGAAAAGTAAAAAAGCTCAATTACAGTGGGAGTTAGAAAAGCAATTTTTTCAATTCGAAAGCGAGATTGCTAAATAGCTTTGATCTGCTTTATTGCGAAGCAAATACCTCGCGGCTTGCCGCGAGTACTTTACGCATGGGGTTTCTAAAGGGGAGAGGCGAATCTCCCCTTTAGTCGCCGTTTGCGCGAATTTACTTCGCGCAGGCGATCAATAATAAAAATCCCCCGTCCGCTTGCGGCGGGGATTTTTATTTACGTCTTTCATCATAAAAGGCTCAGAGCTGCAAGGGATTATTAACTCCGATTAACTCGAAGTGGAGTGATGCATATAAGTGATTGGATTGATTTAATGATGGGCTCCGGGGCTGTGGCTGGGTGGTGCGCCGCCATCTGGTGCCGCTGCTTTTCTTCTTTCTGCTGCTTCTAATGCTTTTGTGCGTCGTTCCGTTGCTCTTGCTGCTGCTGCTTGGTTGGCAGATGATGCTGTAGAGAGGGCTGGTGCTGGTGGTGGTGCTCCTGCTGCTGCTGGTGCTGCTGTTACTGTTACTACTGTTGCTGGTGGTGCTGCTGCTTGTGTTGCTGTTCCTGCTCCTCCTGCTGTTGCTACTGCTTCTGCTTCTGCTGCTGGTGTTGGTGCTCCTGGTGTTAGTGCTGCTGCTGCTGCTGCTGCTGCTGTTGCTCCTCCTGCTGCTGGTGGTGCTGTTGCTCCTCCTGCTGCTGGTGGTGCTGTTGCTCCTCCTGCTGCTCCTGCTGCTGCTCCTGCTGCTGCTGCTGTTACTACTGTTGCTGGTGGTGCTGCTGCTTGTGTTGCTGTTGCTGCTGCTCCTCCTGCTGTTGCTACTGCTGCTGTTGCTCCTCCTGCTCCTCCTGCTGCTGCTCCTGCTGCTCCTGCTGCTCCTGCTGCTGGTGGTGGTGCTGGTGCTGGTGCTGGTGCTGGTGCTCCTGCTGGTGTTCCTGCCGGTGCTGGTGGTGCTGCTGCTCCTCCTGCTGCTATTTGAAGTAGATGTTGTTGCTTACCCGCGTTAAGCGATGTATGCATATTGCCTGCCTCGGTACGGAGCCGATCAAATAGTGCGGTATCCGCCGCGTCAATTTCTGCAGGAGGATCAGGTTGCAGTTGCCCATTTAATCTCCTGACGATGCTATTTTCAGGAATACCAAAACTCTCACGCAATAGTTGATAAGCGAACTGCAATGTGCGTAGTTCGAGTGCATCTAAATAAATAGGATGCGCTTGATTAATATTTCCCATATTATGAACCAATGCCGCTAAGGTTTTTGGTAATGATCTTAATACGTTATCAGGTTCGAGCGCTTGGCTTATTTCAACGAAGGGTTGGCCGTTGTTTGTATGAAATGTTGCGTGCGCGTAGCGTGCGTTGGAAGTATGAATGTCTCTTGTTTGTGGTGTTTGGGTTTTTAATTCGTGATTAACCTCATATTCTTGTCGCTGGCCGGCGTCTCCGGCAGCAGCAGCCGGACGTCGATTGCCAACAAAATAAAAAAATTGATGATGGCCTGCTAGTGGTGATGCTGGTGGTGCTCCTGCTGCTGGTGGTGGTGCTCCTCCTGCTGGTGGTGCTGTTCCTCCTGCTCCTGCTGCTGTAGCACCGTCGCCTGCTGGTGCTGGTGCGTGTTGTGTTGGTGGTTGTGTTCCTCCTGCTCCTGTTGTTACTGGTGCTGCTGCTTGATGTGGGGGAGCAGATGGTGATGAAAAGAAGCCTGGTGGTGTCGCTGCTGGCGGCGGTGCTGCTGGTGCGGTAGATGATGCAGAGAAGGCTGCTGCTGGTGCGGTAGATGATGCAGAGAGGGCCGGTCTTCTTACTGTTCCTGCTGCCGGCGCTGATGCTGGTGCTGACCCTCCTTCTTCGGAATCTGATGCTACACCTAATAATGCTGCGGTATTTAATGTTGTCTGCATGTCGGAAGTAAGGACTGGATTTATGGTGGCTGTAGGCATGCTGTCTTCTACTGCTGCTGCTCCTGCTCTCAGGGTATCTAATGTTCCGGCGCGCATGGTGGCTGTGTCAACACCCGCGCTGCCTGCTCCTTCGGCTGGTGGTGGTTCTCTGCGAACATTACCACCGCCGCCACCGGCGCCTGCTCCTGCTCTTTTGAATAGTTTCGCTAGCGTTGCTGCTATTTTTGCTACTATTCCTGTTGGTGCTGGTGCTGCCTCGTCTAGTGGTTGTGCTTCTTCGCCGTCTATTGTCGATCGGACGGCGTCGAAACGAGCGTCTTCGTCGAGAGCAGCAGCAGCGGCAGCAGCAGTTAGAGTATCACCGAATTCATCGCCCACACCGCCATCATCGCTGCCGCCTGCAGTGTCATAATAGGCACTTGCTCCTGCTCCTGCTCCTTCGCGTCGTTCCGCTGGTGGTGGTGCTAAAGAGATCCGGAAGTCTTGCATGATTGTTTGATCGGCAGGCAAGACTTCTTCTGTTGTCCGTCGACGTATATGTTGTCCAGCAACTTTAAGGAAATTGTTTATTCGTGGTCGTAGTGGTTCAGGTTGTTCCGCTGTTTCTAATTCTCCAAAAACGCCACGCCTGTCGGCATTAAATTTGGCGTGATAATCCGCTATACTCTCAAAAGTGTCTGCAGGAATATCTGCATAGCGAGCGTAATAGTGTCCTTCTCGCGCAGGTCGATAAACGCCTAATTCGCCGTGATTTCCGCCTGCTCCGAATCCGCCTCCAAATATAGATTGCAAATACTTGTTATCGTCTTTTCCTTTAATCGGATAGAATATAGAAGATATCACAGAAACCATAAAGCCTAAACTATTTGCTAGGTGGATTAGATGGTGATAATTGCCTGGGCCTTTTCTTCCTAATGGCTCTTGCCATGCCATATCGGTGTTTACTTTTTGCGCCACATAGTTTAAATAGTACTGTCGTAATACAGGGCCAAAAATTATTTGTTGTACACGTGGATGCGCCAAAGGATTAGTAGGGTTGTTATTAAACAACCTGCGGAGGTCTTCCCATGTAAATGCGTTTTCACCTGCTAAGCCATAATATCGGTTAAAATTATCTAGAAGTGCAGTGTAACCTTCTTCAAAACGATCGCTTGGGTTCGGCGGTAATTCAAATTTTATTAATCGTGGAATAAGGTTAAGCGTGACGACTTGCGCCCAACAATTTTGGCCGTATGCTGACAAATTCACAAAACCTTCGGGTGCTGGCATAATACGATCTCTTGATTATTCTCTATTCACTATAAAGATAGCAGAGAAATGTTAAGGCACCCTTAAATTGGGTAAAAAATTGGGGTTATTTTGAGGGTATTGGTGGGTTTGGGCTCGATATCCGGGATAACTGACCTCCGGGCTCAACAGCTGACTTTGCTCAAATATTACGGCAAGTACAATGTTTTTAAATATTGCCAAAATAAGGCGGCCTGAGCCCGGAGGACCTGAGCCTGGAGGGCAGTAATCCCCTGAGCACGGAGGTTGTCACTAAGTCCCTGCCCAGGAGGTCGCTTTGTTCGTAAATATGCGATAGCATCAGGGTTTTTATTGTATCAGAGATATGTTTTGATGTTGTCATCCCCGGTGCTGTGCAATGGCACAGCAGCCGGGGATCCATAGATCAATAAGTCAAATATTGAAACATTGATCAGAATCGGGGTTGATTTAGGAATGGATCCCCGACAAATGCTACGCATTTTCGGGGATGACAACGGCAGCGATGACGGGAGATGCATGAAAATCCTCATTATTGGTCCGGCGTGGATCGGTGACATGATTATGGCGCAGACGCTGTTCAAACGGCTAAAAACCGAACACCCTGGCTGTGAAATCGATGTGTTGGCGCCTGATTGGACAAAACCACTTTTGGATCGTATGCCTGAGGTGCGGCAGGCTGTATCGATGCCGATTGGGCATGGACAGCTGAAATTATTGGCGCGCTATCGGATTGGTCGGCAACTGCGTGATAAATACGATTGGGCGATTGTGTTGCCGAATTCGTTTAAGTCTGCACTCATTCCATTTTTTGCGCGCATTCCAAAACGTACAGGGTTTGTGGGCGAATGTCGTTATGGATTATTAAACGATGTGATTAAATTGGATAAACAAAAATATCCGTTGATGGTTGAACGGTTTGTGTTATTGGGTGGTGCATTGCCAAAAAAATATGAGTGGCCAAAATTAATTGCCAAAAAACCGGATTTAGAAAATGTTGATTTAACAAAAAAAATATTAGCATTATGTCCAGGTGCTGCATTTGGCCCAGCAAAACGTTGGCCGTATTTTGGTGAGCTGGCGAATTTATGTTTGAATGATGATTGGCAAGTGTGGTTGTTTGGTTCAAACGCGGATGCAGAGATTGCAAATGAGATTAATGCAAAAACAAATAATCGTTGCGTTGATTTAACGGGGCAAACAAATTTAGCGCGAGCGATTGATTTATTGTCGGTGGTGAGCGCGGTGGTGACGAATGATTCGGGACTCATGCATGTTGCGTGCGCACTCGATCGGCGTGTGATTGCGTTGTACGGATCGTCGAGTCCTGATTTTACACCGCCGTTGAGTGAACACGCGAAAAAATTGTGGTTACACATTGAATGCAGTCCATGTTTTGAGCGCGTTTGTCCGTTAAAACATTTTAATTGTATGCGAAAGTTGTCGGTTGAAATGGTTGTTTCGCAGCTCAGAGCTGATAAAACCCATGCTGTGACTGGCTTAGAGCAGCTCAGAGCTGCACAGGATTAAATGATATGAAAATATTGATTGTTAAAACATCATCGATGGGCGACGTCATTCATATGTTGACGGCGCTCTCGGATGCGGGTCAATTATTGAATGATGTGACGTTTGATTGGGTGGTGGAAGAGGGGTTTGCTGAAATTCCCGCGTGGCATCCGCTTGTTAAGCGTGTCATTCCGTTTGCGCTGCGACGTTGGCGCAAAAAAATAATTCGCAGTTTGTGCAGCAGAGAGTTTTGGCGATTTTGGCGCGAGTTGCGCAAAACAAAATATGATGTGGTGGTCGATGCGCAAGGGCTAATAAAAAGCGCGGCCGTGACTTATTTTGCGCGGGGCAAAAAAATCGGTCTCGATAAAAAATCATTGACAGAAAAGTTAGCGCGCTTTGCCTATCAAAAAAAATTGTCTGTTGATATTACGCAACATGCGGTGTGGCGCATGCGTCACTTGTTGGCGCTGGCATTAAATTATGAAGTGCCGAATACAGAACCCAATTATGGTTTGTCGCGCACGCAATTTAAAAACTTATCGCAAGCGTATCAACCGTATATTTTATTTTTGCATGGTACGACGTGGAAAACAAAATGTTGGCCAAAATATTATTGGATGCGGTTGGCGAAATTAGTTGCCTCGTCAAATTATAAAGCCGTGTTGCCGTGGTATACGCTAGAGGAAGAAGAGCGGGCAAACGCAGTGGCCAGCCAAGTAGTGGCAGCAAAAGTTTTGCCGTCGTTGTCACTCTCACAGATGGCAGGCGTGATTGCGCATGCAGTTGCAGTGGTGACAGTGGATACGGGTTTGGGTCATTTGTCGGCGGCGTTAAATATGCCGACGGTTGCACTGTATGGCCCGACAGATCCGAATTGGATTGGTATTAAAGGGCAAACTACGGTATGGTTAGATTCTGCATTTGAATGCGTGCATTGCGATAGTCGGGATTGTCATTATCAAAAAACGGCGGCGGTGTTTCCAGCATGTTTTTCAAGTGTGACACCGGAGTTGGTGTGGGAAGCATTAAAAAATATGATCTCGAAGAAGAGATAAATAGTATGCGATTAGCTTTTTGTATTTTTCAGTATTTTCCGTTTGGGGGATTGCAGCGCGATTTTTTTCGCATTGCATCGGAATGTGTGCGTCGCGGACATCACGTGGATATTTATGTGGCCGATTGGCAAGGTGATACATTGAAAGGTGCGGCGATTACCGTGATTCCTATTGCGGCGATGACCAATCATCAAAGCATGATGGCCTATGCAAAGCAGGTCGGGAAAATTTTGAAAAAAACAAAATACGATGTCGTGATTGGATTTAATAAAATGCCGGAGCTCAATATTTATTTTGCTGGTGATGTTTGTCTGAAAGCGCGCCTCACAAAAGAACGAAAATTTTTGCGCGGCATTTTACAGCGGTATCGTCAATATTTATGGTTGGAGCGCGCGGTGTTTGAGGAAAAATCTAAAACGAAAATTTTTGTGTTAACCGAACAACAAATCGACGATTATCGAACATTTTATCAAACGTCCAAAGATCGGTTTGTATTATTGCCGCCGGGCATTGCGCAGAATAGATTATCATCAAAAGAAATGTTATCCATTCGTATCGAGTATCGTGATCGATTGCTCGAAGAGGAGGATATTTTTTTGTTTTTATTTGTGGCGAGTCATTTTCAGACAAAGGGATTGGATCGCGCGATTCGCGCACTGGCGAGTTTAAAGGACGATCGATCGAGCTTGTTAGTGATAGGTGGCGATCGCTTGTCGTCTTTTAGACGATTGGCGCGGCATTTAAACGTGGAGCGACGCGTTAAATTTATTGGTGCGCAAGACGAGTTGTCAAATTATTTTTTAGCAGCGGATACGCTTGTGCATCCTTCGCGAGTGGATTCTGCTGGGATGGTTTTGTTGGAAGCGTTAAGTTTTGGCTTGCCGATTATTACGACGGATGTCTGCGGTTATGCGTTTCATGTCAATCGTGCTCAGGCGGGCGCAGTCTTGTTGTCGCCGTTTGATCAGCAAATATTGAATGAAGCGTTGGCGGATATGCTGGATGGTGAAAAATGTTATACTTGGCGCGATAATGCGTTAAATTATGCGAGTGATACGGATTTATATAGCTTGGTTAAAACCGCCGTTAATTTTATTGAAGCAGTGTAAATGAAAATTTTTTTTAACAAAACGTTTGATGAAATGATGTCGATTGAGGGAGAGGTTTATCGCGATCAAGATAATCGAAAGACCATGCGTTTTGAGCACGAGGGAAAAATTTATTTTATTAAACAGCATTTTGGCGTGGGCTGGAAAGAGATTTTTAAAAACTTATTTCAATTTCGCTTGCCAGTGATCAGCGCGCGAAACGAATGGCGCGCCATTCAAAAATTAGAAATGTTAAATATTCCGACGATGAAGGTTGCGGCGTTTTGTCAGCGTTATTTTAATCCTGCGCGTCGCCAATCATTTGTGGTGACGCATGAGTTGCAGAATGTGGAAAGTTTGGAAGATGTTTGTAGAAATTGGGAAAAAAAGCCGCCGATGTTTGCAGAAAAATTAAAAATAATTCGTGATGTGGCGTTTGTGGCGCGAACGATTCATGCAAATGGAGTGAATCATCGCGATTTTTATTTATGTCATTTTTTGCGCGGAATTGATCAGGCCTTATATTTAATTGATTTGCACCGTGTGCAAATACGCGCAAAGACACCGATGCGCTGGATTATTAAAGATGTATCGGGATTGTATTTTTCGGCGATGGATATTGGGTTGACACGCAATGATATTTTGCGATTTTTGGCTTATTATTTTAATAGACCTTGGCGCGAGGTGATTGCATCGAAACAGGCGTTTTTGAAGCGCGTGGAGGAGAGGGCTATAGCGTTGTATATTAAAGATCACCATAGGTAATCATGAACGAAATCAAACAGATTTCACAACTAAAATCAATCAAACCGAACTCAACCGATGCGTTTGCGATTGATTCTGTTTTTGGCAAAGTTGTTTGTCAGGATATATTGCGCGTTGTGCCGCATCGACGATTGGTTGCGCGAGGCCGGTGTCATGATCGCTTAGTGATCGTTAAATTATTTTATGGCGGGTCGGTTAAAAAATATATTGATCGTGAAATACGTGGCGCGAGCTTGTTAGCAGATGCGCATGTCTTGGCGCCAAAAATTCTTTATTGTGGAAAAAGCAATGTGCCAGGCGTTAATTTAGAATTGCTTGAATACTTTCCGCAGAAAAAAGATCTTGATGAGATGTGGTATGGTGATTCCTCAAAACACTTAATTGAGGCGATGCAAAAAATTATTGCGGCGCAGCATCATGCAGGTTGTTATCATATTGATTTGCATCCGCATAATTTTTTGTTGCACGACGAAGAATTATTTGTTGGCGATTTTTCCGCGGTGAGAAAAAGTCATCATGCGCCATTATGTCAACGGAAAAGTTTAGAGAATTTGGTTTTATTATATGCGCAAATTTGTCTGAAAGATCAATTGCTCATCGTTAAGTTTTTTGAACAGTATTGTCAGTTGCGACATTGGTCATGTGATCAAGTGTTAATTGATAAGATGATGAGCCTGTTATATAAAAAACGTTTTGAGCGAATTCAAAGTATACAAAATCGTTATTTGCGTAATTGCACGTTGGTGCTATATTTAAAGGCGTTTCGCAAGCATATTTGGTGTTTGCGAGAGTTGTATAATAAAGAGATGCAGTCGTTTTTGCGGGAAATCAATGCGCATATCGAAAAAGGCAAAATAATAAAAGCGGGCAACACGTGTACTGTTATTAAAGTAAAATTTAATGGGCAGTGGTATGTGATTAAGCGATATAATATTAAAAACGCTCGGCATTTTTTAAAAAAATGTTTGCGAACGAGCCGTGCAATTAAATCATGGTCGCATGCACATATGTTGCGAGTGCTCGGTGTTGCAACGCCTAAGCCAATCGCGGTCGTCGAAAATCGGTTTGGTTTTTTCAAGGGTGTGACTTATTTTATTTGTGAATATGTCGAGGGAGAGACGTTAAAATATTTTGTCGATAAAAAGAAATCGCCTGATCATCGTGCTGTTGAGCAGGTGGCGAATTTATTATGGTTATTAGAATATGGGCGAATTTCACACGGCGATTTAAAATCGTCAAATTTTATTTTAAGCAAACAGGGTTCGGTTATAGTTGATCTGGATGCGATGCGATTTCATTCAGACAAGAAAATTTTTTCTCGGGCGCGTGCAAAAGATCTAAAACGATTTTTAGAAAATTGGGCGGATCAGCCGCCGACACAAAGTATGTTTAAGTTGGCGCTAAACAAAAAACAGATTGCGCGTGATCAGGCCTATGCAGTGGACGTGAGTGTTTTGATAGTCAGTTATCATTCGGCTGATTTATTAAAAGCTTGTGTTGATTCGATTTTAAAACAAAAACAAATTACGTATGAGATCATCGTCGTGGATAATGCAAGTCAAGATGATAGTGTACAGGTCATTAAGCAATTACCGGTGACAGGGATTTTTAATACGGAGAACATTGGGTTTGGGCGCGCAAATAATCAGGCATTTTTAAAAGCAAAAGGTCGATATATATTGTTGCTTAACCCCGATGCCGAGATAGTTGAGCAAGATTTTTTGCAACGCCTTTTTGTTTTTATGGAAAACAATTCTCAATATGGGTTGGTGAGCGCCAAGGTGTTAGATTTATCTGGCGAAAAAGAAACAAAACCGAAAAAATATTATCCAGGTGAAAAACAAGCAGGCTTGCCGTATCAACATTTGCAGGGTGAGTTTGCTTGGGTGTTGGGTGCGTGCATGATGATTCCACATCAGATTTATGCGGCGGTGCATGGCTTTGATGAAGATTATTTTTTGTATGGCGAGGATGCGGATATTTGGTTGCGTGTGCGGCAGTTGGGTTATGAAATTGGTTATTATACGGATGTTCATATTAAACATGTGGGCGGGGCGAGTGAAACAACAAATAGTTGTTACAATCGTATTTATAAAAAACATACGGCGCTGCATATTTTTTATCGAAAACATTATTCGGCGTTGGTGGCTGCGCGCGTGATCAAACATGAGTTATGTCAGGCAAAGATTAGAAAATTTTATTATAAATGTTTGTTAAAGCTTGGGCCAAAAGGCAAAGCGCTAGAAAAGTATGATCGTTATCGTGCGATCGTTGATGTTTGTTTGGATGCGAGAAGGAAGGAAAATGCATGAAAGAAACTGATATAAAACGTATTTTTACAGTTTCGCCAAATCGTTTAGGCGATACGGTTTTTTGTACGCCAGTTTTTCGGTTGCTAAAAGAAATTTATCCGCAGGCTAAAATTGATGTGGTTGCATTAACGCAGTTGGCAGCAGATGTACTGGCGAACAATCCTTATATCGATCATGTTTTTTTGCGTCCCTCGATGGACCATATTAATAAAATCGTTAATTTTTATGATTTAGCAATAAACATGCATGAATCTCCGGCTGCGCGTGAAATTTTAAATTGTTTTAGTTGTAAGTTGTTAGTCTATGATATGCATGCGTATTCGGATATGCATCAGACGGATAAGTTGTTAAAGTTCTTTGCGGATAATGTTAAATATGATTTAAGTAAATTCAATGCGCATTACGATTTATATCCAGAAGCTATGCATATCGAGCGCATGAATCAATTATTATTAGAAAATAATATTGATCTGGGCAAAGATATTTTAATCGGTTATCAGTTGGGTTGTCATGGGTTGGCGAAGAAACGCACGCGAATTTTTAATCGGTTTGCGCACCCAAAAGCATGGCCGCTGAAAAATTTTATTAAATTAATGCGAGAGCTCAAAAAATGGAATCCTCATCTGCGCGCTGTTTTAACGGGCGTTGAAAATGAAGGAGAATTGGGAAAAGAATTTTGTAAAAAATTCCCGGATACCATTAATTTAATTAATCAAACATCTGTTTTGGAATTAATGGCGCTTATGTCAAGATTAAAATTAATGATCACGAATGATACGGGGACGTTACATGTTGCGTGTGCGAGCGAGTTGCCGGTGATTGCTTTGTTTGGAAAGAAAAATTTTGTTGAAAACGGACCTTATCCCGCACGCGATGATCGCAA
>Ga0155964_180_pt1 | contig 22798 bp, 24 predicted proteins | sample RifCSPlowO2_02_FD_107618 | JGI IMG/M metagenome (GOLD analysis project Ga0155964, IMG submission 107618) | Gammaproteobacteria bacterium RIFCSPLOWO2_02_FULL_42_9 | reverse complement strand
CGTTCATTACGATCTTCAAATAGTACTGAAAAACCTTGTTCGGTGAGCTGTTTATATAATGATTCTGAGGCTAATTTAACGCGTGTGGATTTATGCATCGCCATTGGAATGATGCTGATTTGAAAGGGAGCCAATTCGTCAGGCCAAATAATGCCGTGCTCGTCGTGATGTTGTTCAATCACTGCGGCGACGGTACGTGAAATACCGACCCCGTAACAGCCCATAAACATTGTGACGGTTTGACCTTTTTCATCGAGGACAGTGGCGTTCATTGCGTCACTGTATTTTTTGCCGAGCTGAAATACTTGGCCCACTTCAATGCCACGCGCAGTTTTTAAAATCCCTTTTCCATCGGGACTTTTATCGCCTTCTTTTAAGCCATTTTGTTCGGCAATTTCGATGTTTGCTGCATAGTCACCGCTGTCGCTATACAAAATTACATCTTCGCCTGCTTCGGCGAGCGCCTGAAATTCATGCGAAATATTTCCGCCAATGGAACCCGTCGTAGCGGCGACAGCACGAAATTTCAAACCGCAACGTGTAAAGATGCGTGTATAAGCATCGTACATGATTTGATAATCTTCTTTGAGCGATTCTTCAGTGAGGTTAAATGAATACGCGTCTTTCATTAAAAATTCACGGCCGCGCATGACGCCAAAGCGTGGGCGAATTTCATCACGGAATTTGGTTTGAATTTGATAAAGCGTCATCGGTAATTGTTTATAGCTTTTGATTTCGCGGCGGGCTAAATCGGTAATGACCTCTTCATGCGTCGGGCCATAACAAAATCGATGTTCATGCCGATCGGTAATTTTTAAAAGTTCGTTGCCGTATTTTTCCCAACGCGCGGTTTCTTCCCAGAGTTCGGCAGGTTGAATGGAAGGCATTAAAAATTCTTGCGCGCCGGTTTTATCCATTTCTTCGCGGACAATGCGTTCGACATTTTTTAACACGCGAAAGCCTAAAGGCAGCCAGTTATAAATACCAGACGCAAGTTTACGAATCATGCCAGCACGCAGCATGAGCTGATGGCTAACTAATTCGGCATCGGCTGGCGTTTCTTTTAAGGTCGCTAATAAAAAATGGCTCGTACGCATAGGATAACTCCTGAATTTTGATGAGAGCATTCTAACGAGTAATTTCCGCATGGGCAAGCTCGAGATGATGACGAGCTCTGAGCTGCTCTAAGCTAGACACAGCCTGGCTTAGAGCAGCTCAGAGCTGCAGGCTATATTTCTTGTTTCACGAGTTGCCACAAAACCCAATCCAGCATCGGCGTTGGTAAAATGCGTTTGAGTATGGCAAAAAGATACGCGGGGACGCCGACGTAATAACGCGCTTTCGGATGTTTGGATTCGAGTGCGCAGAGTAACTTTTTATAAACGGCTTCGGGAGGCAAATAAAACGGTGTTTTTGATGCGATTTTGAAAAAGTCATCTATCATTTTTTCGTACGTTTCTTTATATCGACTGTCTTTATAATTAATATTTTTCAAAAAATTTTCTTTTGCATTTTCTCGAATTTGCGAATAGATTGGTCCGGGTTCGATTAATGACGCATAAATGTTTGATTCGCGCAATTCTTGTCGTAAGGTATCGATAAATCCTTCTAGCGCAAATTTCGATGCATTATATGCGCCGCGTAATTGTAATGTGACATAACCTAATAATGAACCGGTTTGAATAATGCGCCCGTAGCCTTGTGTTCGCATAATTTTGACGGTCTGTCCAATTAATTCCATCGGCCCAAACACATTGGTTTCAAATTGTTGGCGCGTAGTGTCGCGCGATAAATCTTCAATGGCGCCGGGATACGTGCAACCGCAATTGCTAAATAATGCATCGAGCGGTGTTTGGGCGATAATCGTCTCAAGCGTTTGTTTGATGGCGGCTGAATCGTTGATGTCGAGCGCCATGGCTTTTACGCCCAGCGCGCTTAACTTATCGAGATCGGCCGTCTTGCGTGCAGTAGCAAAGACTCGATAGCCTTTTTTATGCAGCTGTTCTGCGCAGCCAAAGCCGATACCGCTGCTGGCGCCGGTGACTAAAATAGTTTTTTGTGTCATGGGGTATTCCTTTTGTGTTCACTTTATTTCCGCTATAATCGACGATTCTAACGAAAATAACAGGAGGACGAAATGCCCATTTACGAATATCAGTGTGAAAAATGTGGCCATAGACTGGAGATGATTCAAAAAGTGAGCGATAAGCTGCTGACAAAATGCCCAAAATGTGATCAAAATGGGCTGAAGCGCTGCATTTCATTGACGAGCTTTCGATTAAAGGGTAAAGGTTGGTACGAGACGGATTTTAAAGAAAATAAACAAACGGAAGTCAAATCAGAGAAACCAGCTACACAAGACACAAAGCCGGCCATAAAAGAGAAGCCGGATAAAAGTAAGGAGTAGATATGATGATGAAATATGCTCGGCGTTATTTGTTCGCCGGATTATTATTTTGGGTGCCAGTTTGGGTGACTTTTTTGGTGATTCGATTTATTGTGCACTTGTTGGATCAAAGTTTGATGTTGTTGCCGCAAGCGTATCGGCCGGAACATTTTGGCATCACGATTCCTGGATTAGGGTTAATTTTTACAATTGTTTTGTTGTTTTTAACTGGCCTAGTCGTCACAAATTTTTTAGGCGCGTATCTTCTAAGAATGTGGGATCACTTGATTGGACGAATTCCGCTCGTGCGTTCCATTTATTCGGCCGTTAAAACGACAATGGAAACCATGTTTAGCTCAAAAGGGCGCGCATTTCGCAAAGTGTTATTGGTAGAATATCCGCGCAAAGGTATGTGGAGTTTGGCCTTTCAAACAGCGGAGGCAAGTCGTGCTATCAAAGAAAAAACACAATCAGATATGGTGAGCATTTTTATTCCGACAACGCCAAATCCGACATCGGGTTTTTTGATGATGGTGTCTAAACAAGATGTGCGTGAACTGGATATGTCGATCGATGAGGCGTTAAAAATAATTATTTCGTTAGGGGTCATACAGCCTAGTGTTTCTGTTGAGTCTATGGAGCAAGCCGATGCGTAGTCATTATTGTGGAGAAGTGAACGAACGATTAGTCGGAAAAACAATTACATTATGCGGCTGGGTGCATCGTGCGCGCAATTTAGGCGGCATGATTTTTTTAGATTTACGCGATCGTGAAGGGATTGTGCAAGTTGTTGTGCATCCTGAGCAAAAAGAAATTTTCAAGTTGGCGCAAACGATACGTAATGAATATGTGTTATGTGTGACAGGAAAAGTCAATGCGCGTCCGGGCGACATGATTAATACAAAAATGAAAACGGGCACCATTGAAGTGGAGGCCGCCGAGATTAAAATTTTAAATACGGCCGAGCCACCGCCTTTTGTATTAGATAATTATGTGCCGGTGAGTGAAGACGTGCGATTAAAATATCGCTACATCGATTTGCGTCGACCAGAAGTTTTTTATCGGATTCAATTTCGTAGTAAATTAGTTCGAGCCATGCATAATTTTTTAGATGATCATGGTTTTTTAGAAATTGAAACGCCGCATTTAACACGCGCAACACCGGAAGGTGCGCGCGATTATTTAGTGCCGAGTCGTGTGCAACCAGGTCACTTTTATGCGTTACCGCAGTCGCCGCAGTTGTTTAAGCAATTATTGATGATGGGCGGAGTGGATAGATATTATCAATTGGCAAAATGTTTTCGAGACGAAGATTTGCGTGCGGATCGTCAGCCTGAGTTTACGCAACTCGATATCGAAATGTCTTTTATCAAAGAAGAAGATGTGATGCAGCTCATGGAAACGATGATGCAGAGACTCTTTAAAGATTTATTAGAGGTGACATTGCCAGCGTTTCCACGCATGACGTACGCAGAAGCTATGCAAAAATACGGTTCTGACAAACCGGATTTGCGTATTTCATTAGAGTTAGTGGATGTTGCTGATTTGCTGAAAACAGTTGAATTTAAGGTTTTTTCGAGTGTTGCAAATGACCCTGCTGGTCGCATCGCAGCATTGCGTGTGCCAAAGGGGGCGACGTTCAGTCGAAAAAATATTGATGATTATGAGACGTTGGTGAAAAAGTTTGGTGCAAAAGGGTTGGCGTGGATGAAGGTCAATGATCTGAATGATGTGCAGTCGCCCATTAAAAAGTTTTTATCGGATGAGATCGTTCACGCTATTTTAAGGCGCGTCGGTGCGCAAAAAGAGGATATCATTTTCTTTGTCGCGGATAACTATCGCGTGACGAGTGAATCGTTGGGTGCCTTGCGTGTTCACGTGGGCGAGAAGGATGCGTCTGCATGGAAGCCTTTGTGGGTAACGGATTTTCCAATGTTTGAAAAGGTCGATGGTCATTGGCATTCGCTGCATCACCCGTTTACGGCGCCGCAAGATATGAATAATTTAGCGCATGGTTTGTCGCACGCATATGACATGGTGTTAAATGGTTCTGAGCTTGGCGGCGGATCGATTCGTATTGATAATATTGAAACACAGCAGGCGGTTTTTAACTTGTTAAATATTTCAGAAAAAGAAGCGAGAGAAAAATTTGGCTTTTTGTTAGAAGCGTTAAAATATGGTTGTCCGCCGCATGGAGGTATTGCATTCGGATTAGATCGCATTGCGATGATGATGGCCGGCGCGTCATCCATTCGTGATGTGATTGCCTTTCCAAAAACGGCGACGGCAAGTTGTCTGTTAACCAATGCGCCTTCGACGGTTTCAGATGAGCAGCTAAAAGAATTACATGTTCAAGTCAACACGAAGGAGTAACTATGTCGGGGCATAGCAAGTGGAAAAATATTAAATTTAAAAAAGCGTTACAAGATAAAAAGCGCGGCAAGTTATTCAGTAAATTAATTCGAGAAATCACCGTGGCCGCGCGCATTGGCGGTGATGTTGCAACCAACCCACGATTGCGTTTAGTTATTGATAAAGCATTGTCGAACAACATGACGCGCGATACGATTGATCGCGCAGTAAAACGCGGGTCGGGCGGCGATGAGGGCGCTAATTTAGAAGACGTGGTGTACGAAGGATATGGTGCCGCAGGGGTGGCGATTTTAGTGGAGGCGATGACAGATAATCGTACGCGCACAGTTGCTGAGGTGCGTCACGCTTTTAGTAAAGCGGGCGGCAACATGGGAGCGCCGGGTTCGGTGGCTTATTTATTTTCGAAGCGTGGTGAAATGATGTTTGCGCCAGGGTGTGATGAAGATAAAATTATGGAAGTGGCGATTGAAGCGGGCGCGGATGATGTGATGACGCATGATGATGGTTCGGTGGATGTGATTACTGCAGAAGAAAAATTTTCTGTCGTCAAAGATGCGATGGAGAAAGCAGGGTTGACGCCGGCGCATGCGGAAGTGACGATGCATGCAGCGACGCAAGTCACTGTTGATAAAGAGACGGCAGAAAAAGTATTGCGTTTGATTGATATGTTAGAAGATTTGGATGATACGCAGGATGTCTATTCCAATGCAGATATGCCGGATGATATATTCTAATCTCAGCTCAGAGGGTGAGATAAATAGGAAGTAGGTTTTTATTTATGATAATACTAGGTATCGATCCAGGTTCTTGCTTTACCGGTTACGGCGTTATTGAAACCGACAATAAAAAAATAAACTATGTGGCAAGCGGTTGTGTACGTATTGTGGCGGACACGACGGCGCAAAAATTGCAGCAGGTGTTTGCGGGCATTCGTGAAGTAGTTGCGCAATTTAAGCCGGATGTTGCGGCGATCGAACAAGTATTTATGCATTGCAATGTCAATTCCGCCATTAAATTAGGTCAGGCGCGCGGTGTAGCGATGGTTGCGGCGTCGCAAAATGGGATGCCGGTGTTTGAATATTCAGCGAAACAAATTAAACAAGCGGTCGTGGGTTATGGTGCGGCAGATAAAAATCAAATGCAGCAGATGGTAAAAATATTATTAAAATTATCGGATGTGCCGCAAGAAGATGCGGCGGATGCATTATCTGTTGCGATTTGTCATAGTCATTCAAGCGTATTTTTAAAGTAGGAGCATTTAAGATAGGACGATTACAGGGCACTGTTGTTGAAAAACAGCCGCCACAATTATTGTTGGATGTAAATGGTGTGGGTTATGAATTACATGTATCGATGAATACGTTTTATAAACTGCCTGAGCTAAATGCAACAGTGATTTTATATACGCATTTAATCGTGCGCGAAGATGCGCAATTGCTTTATGCGTTTTATGACATGCGCGAGCGTGAATTGTTTCGGCATTTAATTAAAATTAGCGGCGTCGGCCCAAAAATGGCGATTACCTTGTTGTCAAACTTGGATCCCGATAGTTTATTGCATGTGGTGGCGAATGAGGATATCAATAGGTTGACGCGCATTCCGGGTATTGGTAAAAAAACCGCGGAGCGTTTAATGGTTGAAATGCGCAATCGATTAGAGTCGATGACGAGCAAAACAAAATTTGCAGAGACGATTAAAGATAAACTTTTATCGAACAATTCTGCTGACGATGCGGTCAATGCATTAATCGCGCTGGGTTATAAAGCGCACGAGGCCAGTAAAGCCGTTTCTAAAATCGCTGATGCCAATTTGTCGAGTGAAGAACTGATTCGTAAAGCGCTGCAGGCGATTGCATGAATTATCGACATGTCTATCATGCCGGCAATTTTGCGGATGTCGTCAAGCATGTCATTTTAATTGACTTGTTGGAGGCGCTTTGCAAAAAAGAAAAACCGTTTTGTTTTTTGGATACGCACGCCGGTGTCGGGATGTATAGCTTGCGTTCGCCGCAAGTGGACAAGCAGCAGGAATATCAAAACGGTATCGCGCATCTTTTCGCTGATCAGCGTGCGAAACAGCCTGCCATTATTGAAAAATATCTCGCCATGATAAAAAATTGTCATCCAGATAAAAGCTTATATTACTATCCGGGATCTCCGTATTTTGCAAAAAAAATCATTCGTCCCATGGATAAAATGATTTTATGCGAATTGCATCCGGACGATGCTGAGCAGTTAAAAACATTGTTTCGTTGTGATGAGCAGGTGGCCGTTCATCACATGGATGGTTATTTGGCGATGAAGGCGTTTTTGCCGTTTCACGAAAAACGGGGGCTCGTATTGATTGATCCTCCCTTTGAAAAAACCGATGAATTTCAGCAAATTTTACGTGCGCTGACAAGAGCGCTGAAACGATGTCCATCGGGCAAATATATGGTTTGGTATCCCGTAAAGAACAGTACGGTTGTTGACGCATTTAATTGTGCGATAAAAAAATTAACGGCCGCACATATGACTATTCATTTTCAAAGACGCGATATGACCGACGCATTAAAACTGAATCATTGCGCTATTTTAATTATCAATCCGCCGTGGAAATGTCGAGAAAGATTGGAAGATTCCATTCTGCCTTATTTGGGTGATGTATTAAATGCGAGTTGGGCGATTGATAGTTAATGCGGCTTAATTTTGTTTGACAGATCAATATAAATCTTTAAGATAGAAGCATCTTTCCAGATAAATTCTTTTCAACTTTCTTGAAAAACACTCATTAATTCTTTTTTTTGGGGTTGACATTTGTAGCCTATTGGCTACAATGCAGATTTTAAGGAGCGGTGTTATGATTAGAAAAAAACAGAAAAAACAATCCGTTGACGAGTTAACGGTAGGCTATGAGGTGTGGCTGGTAAACTCTTTGAAAAAGAAAAAAAGGGCAGCACACTATTTACAAGTGGCTTTAGACTCGTATCAAGAAGATGGTTGTGCAGATGTATTGCTGCTGGCTTTTCGGCGTGTCACCGAAGCGCAAGGCGGTATTGCTAAATTAGCTGAGTGCGCACAACTCAATCGCGAAAGTTTATATAAAACTTTATCGGCGAATGGGAATCCCAAATTGCAGACGCTGGGCGTTTTATTGAAGGCGTTGGGATTCCGTTTATCTATTAAACCGGCATAATGCGAAGCGATTTCCCAGCAGTTTGCCACGGGGATTTTTATTTTTCTCGATCCGCTTCGTGATTTCCGGTAGACTGAACTTGCGTTGAAGAAAAAGGGAGAGACATTATGCTCGAAAGCGACCGTTTGATAGTGACCGAAAATTTACCAGAAGATGAAGCCATTGATCGTGCGATTCGGCCAAAAAAGTTATCGGAATATATTGGTCAAAAGTGCGTCAAAGAACAGCTTCAGATCTTTATCGATGCTGCGCGGCAGCGTCAAGAAGCATTGGATCATGTATTAATTTTTGGTCCACCGGGACTCGGCAAAACGACACTCGCGCATATTATTGCGAATGAGCTCGGTGTCAATCTCAAACAAACCTCGGGGCCGGTTTTAGAAAAAGCCGGTGATTTGGCGGCAATATTGACGAATTTAGAAAAAGGCGATGTGTTATTTATTGATGAAATTCATCGCTTAAGTCCCGTTGTCGAAGAAATTTTATATCCAGCGATGGAAGATTATCAAATCGATATCATGATTGGCGAAGGCCCTTCTGCGCGTTCGATTAAATTAGATGTACCGCCGTTTACATTGGTCGGTGCGACAACGCGCGCAGGGTTGTTGACCTCACCCTTGCGCGATCGTTTTGGTATTGTAGAGCGATTAGAGTTTTATGATCACAATGAATTGACGCAAATTGTGACGCGCTCAGTGGCTATTTTAAATATGTCGGTTGATCCTTATGGCGCTTGTGAAATTGCAAAACGGTCGCGTGGTACGCCGCGCGTGGCCAATCGGTTGTTGCGTCGCGTGCGAGATTATGCCGAAGTGAAAGCGGACGGTAACGTTAGTAGAGACATTGCGGATGCAGCGCTGAGTATGTTAGATGTTGATAAATATGGTTTTGATATGTTAGATCGTAAATTATTATTGACCATGATTGAAAAATTTGATGGTGGCCCGGTTGGTGTGGATAGTTTGGCAGCTGCGATTAGCGAAGAGCGTGGCACGATTGAAGATGTGCTCGAACCATTTTTAATTCAACAAGGCTTTATTAAGCGCACGTCACGCGGCCGCATGGTGACCAAGCATGCGTATTTGCATTTTGGTTTGGCTTTGCCAAAAGCACTTGAAACGCAGCCGGCGTTGTTTGATGAAGAGTGATGTCGTTAAGAAGAGGCGGTGTTGAATAAACGAATTTTAGATAATTTATCTAAAATGTGAAGATTTCCCCGCGGCTTGCCGCGTGGGACTTTTCGCTTGGGGATTCTCAAGGGGAGCGGGCGAACGCTCCCCTTGAGTCGCCGTTCGCGCGGCTTTGCCGCGCAGGCGAAATCTTACCAAGAAATAAAAATACCCCGTGGCTTGCCACGGGGATTTTTATTTAAAATAAATGATTTATAAGGAGCAATAATATGAGCGAGAATCACCAGTTAGTTGTTTTTAGAGAGAACAGTATACGTAGATTGTTTTATCAGAATGAATGGTATTTTTCTGTTATCGATATTGTTGCCGCTTTATCGGGCAGTGCTAACTCGCGGCGCTACTGGTCAGATTTAAAGAGGCAACTTGTTGAAAAAGAAGGATTTTCTGAACTGTACGAAAAAATCGTACAGTTGAAAATGCAGGCTCCTGATGGGAAGATGAGAGAAACAGATTGTGCAAATACCAAAAGCATGTTACGGATTGTCCAGTCAATTCCCTCTCCCAAAGCTGAGCCATTCAAACGTTGGTTAGCGAAAGTAGGCTATGAGCGAGTACAAGAAATTGAAAATCCAGAGCTCGCACAAGAGCGTATGAAGCAACTTTACGAACAAAAAGGCTATTCAAAAGATTGGATTGATAAGCGCTTGCGTGGAATTGCAATCAGACAAAATCTAACGGATGAATGGAAAGAGCGCGGAATCACTGAGCAAACCGACTATGCAATCTTAACCGCAGAAATTTCTAAAGCGACATTTGGCATGACGCCAAGTGAATACAAACAACATAAAAATATACCGGTAACATCCAAAGCTAATCTGCGCGATAACATGACCGATCTTGAGTTGATTTTTACGATGCTAGGCGAAAGAGTGACAACAGAGATTTCTCAAAATGAAAAACCCGAAGCAATGAGCGAACATAAACAAGTAGCCAAACGCGGCGGCCGTGTTGCAGGAAATGCACGCAAAGAGACAGAAAAAGAGATTGGGAAAAGTGTCATTAGTAAAAATAATTATCTTTCATCTTCTAAGCAGAAAAAAAGAATTAAAGGAGAGTGGGATGAGTGAACGGAAAGCGTATCATATTACGGAAAAATGGCGCATTTGCAGCCAAACGCTTATCTGGAACTCGCGTTTAAAGAGTTGAATAGGAGGCGTTATGCGATACATGATATTTTTTGTGATGAGCTTATTTGTATTACCAATATTTGCTGACGTTCCCGTCGTCGATGCGAACGGTGGTAACGCCCTGGCTCAACCCAGCACCGGAATTGTGTCGGTTAATTCGCCCAATCCGATGATGATGCAAACATCCAATAACGCGGCAGAAATTACACGGCTTCAACAAAAAATTCAGGATTTACAAAATTTACTTCAACTGCAAGGAGAAGAACTCGCGAAATTAAAACAACAACAAAATAATGTCAGTGTCGCTGTTGATACGAATGCGGTGCCGGCACCCGATGTTGCCATGTCAGCCGATAATCAAAAAGATCAGCAAGCCTATCAGGTGGCGTATCAATTGGTGCAAAATAAACAATATAGTGATGCGATTCCGGCGATGCAGGATTATTTGAAGCAATACCCAAAGGGCCAATATGCGGCAAATGCCAATTATTGGTTGGCGCAATTGTCGATGATTTCGGGCGAAAATGCGCAGGCACGAAATTATTATTTAATCGTTGCTAAACAATATTCAACGTCGAATAAAGCGCCTGATGCCATGTTGCAAATTGGTTTATTGGCTTACGCCGATGCGAATTATCAAGAGGCGCAAGAGTGGTGGGAAAAAGTGATTAAACAATTCCCGCAAAGCGCGGCGGCAAGCGCCGCGCAAAGCCATTTAGCGGGTTTAAAACAAAACAGTTAAGCTCGTTTTAATGTGCCGGTTACAGGTTGTTTTTTGCTAGAACGATCTGTCAATGTGCTGCCGGGTTGTATTGTGAACGCGGTGTTACCACTGTTGAGTATCAGATTAGCATCCGCGCCGCTGCCGGTAATGGTGATGGTATTGTCTGAGTTTTGTGTACATTCAAGAGGCTGCAATGTGCCTGCAAATGCGCCGTTAAAATATGAATAGGATCCATAAGAATTTCCGCCTGAGTCAGGAGAAGCAAATTCTAAATCGATTGTTAATGCGGTCGAAAGCCCGCCCGCTACGTTGCCGATCCATTTACCATTAATTGCTGTGATGTCATCACAGCTGGTGATTGCGGTAGAATTTTTTTGCGTGACGACACCACCCCCATGTGAGAGTAAGCGTTTGAGAGCAAAAACATTGGAGATCATTAATAATGATAAGATGCCGATAGATAGAACGAGGATTTTTTTCATAGCGTTTGTCCTTAAGTGGTAGAAAAGCTTATTATAGAATAAAAAATTGTTTTTGCATCTAAAATTGCGTCTTTTACTGTGTATTTTTTGAGCATATTTGGTGCTTGGTTTGAAAGGCAATAATTCTTGAGATTTGGTTAAGAATTGGTAGTATAGCGGTACTAAAGAATTCGTCATCTTGCGGCATGACAAAAGCGTTGTGGTGGGGGCCGTTAGCTCAGTCGGTAGAGCAGCAGGCTTTTAACTTGTTGGTCGAGCGTTCGAATCGCTCACGGCCCACCAACTTTATGTTTTGTAAGATTTTTTCCAATCTTTTTTATCTATCAACTGTTGGCTTTTATGGAAAAATTACATATTCAAGGCGGTATCCCATTGCGCGGAGAAGTGCATATTTCGGGCGCAAAAAATGCAGCTTTGCCGATTTTAACCGCTTCCTTGTTGGCCTATGAGCCTGTCAAAATTAAAAATTTACCGCATTTACAGGACGTGACGACCATTATCGAATTATTGGGATTGATGGGTGTGGATGTGACCTTGGATGAGTCTTGTGAAGTTGAAATTGATCCCCGTAATATTTCATCGTTTATAGCGCCTTATGAATTGGTTAAGACGATGCGCGCGTCTATTTTAGTTTTGGGTCCTTTACTCACGCGGTATGGTAGTGCCGATGTTTCATTGCCGGGAGGGTGTGCGATCGGTACGCGCCCCGTTGATTTGCATATCAATGGATTACAAGCGATGGGTGCGGATATTATGCTGAAAGAGGGCTATATTCGTGCGCGTGCGCCAGAGGGATTGAAAGGGGCTTCATTTACATTTAATTTGGTCACAGTGACAGGTACAGAAAATCTCATGATGGCGGCAGTGTTGGCAAAGGGGCAAACTGTGCTGCACAATGCTGCGCGTGAGCCAGAAGTCATTGACTTGGCCAATTTTTTATTAATGTTGGGTGCAGATATTCAAGGAGCAGGCACTGATACTATTGTGATTAATGGTGTTGATCGATTGTCTGGCGGTTCTTATTCGATTTTACCGGATCGCATTGAGGCGGGCACTTATTTAGTGGCCGCAGCGATTACAGGTGGAAAAATTAAATTAACGCATGTGCGTCCTGATACATTGACCGTTGTAATTGAAAAATTACGATTGGGTGGCGCAGATATTGAAGTTGGCGATGATTGGATTTCGTTGGATATGACGAACAAGCGACCCAAGGCTGTCGATATTATGACAGCGCCTTATCCTGGATTTGCCACGGACATGCAGGCACAATTTTTGGCATTGAATTCGATTGCAGATGGGGAAAGTCGTATAGTTGAAAACATTTTTGAAAATCGTTTCATGCATATTCAAGAATTACATCGTATGGGCGCAAAAATTCAGTTGCAAGGCAATACAGCAATTTGTCAGGGGATTCCAAAATTAACAGGCGCACCTTTAATGGCCACCGATTTACGCGCATCAGCGAGTTTGGTGTTGGCGGGCTTGGCGGCAGAGGGCAAAACCATTATTGATCGTATTTATCATATTGATCGTGGTTATGAACGCATTGAAGAAAAGCTCGCGCAGTTAGGGGCGAAGATTAAACGGGTTTCGTAGTGTTTCTTTATCACCACCGAAGGTGAAGCCTGTCGGGGATCCATAGATCTTTGCACTGTATGAATTGCAGATAATAAGATAATGGTGCTTCTTATATTTTATTGATTCGCATATAATGACAGGGGTTACGGTTGGAAGACAAATAAATCATGAATACACAAATTAGTATCCCTAGCAAACAAAATATACGTGATAAAATACACTTGATTAGAGGCATGCAGGTGATGCTGGATCGAGATTTGTCTGAAATATATGGTGTTGAGACAAAGATTTTCAATCAAGCAGTTAAGAGAAATGAATTGCGCTTCCCAAAGCACTTTAAATTTCAACTGAGTGATGAGGAGTTTGGCAACTTGAGGTCACAAATCGTGACCTCAAGCTGGGGTGGACGAAGGTATAAGCCGTATGTTTTTACTGAGCAAGGTGTGGCAATGTTATCTGCTGTGCTAAAAAGTAAGCAAGCCATCAAAATCAGCATCCAAATTATGGAAGCTTTTGTTCAAATGAGACGGTTAGTGGCAAATAATGCTCTTGTGCTGCAGAGGGTTGATCGCCTTGAAAAACAACAATTGATAACAACAAGCAAGTTGGAACATATTTTTCAAGCCATTGAAGATAAAAATATTAAGCCTCAAACAGGTATATTTTTTGATGGGCAAGTGTTTGATGCCTATATATTTATCTCCAAACTAATCAAACAAGCAACGAAGTCTATAATCTTAATTGATAATTATATTGATGAATCAGTCTTAACGCTGATTTTTAAGAGATCAAAGAACTGCAGGGCAATAATTTATAGCAAAAATATTTCTAAACAACTGCAGCTTGATCTTGCAAAGCACAATGAGCAATATAGCTCAATTGAAGCTCATGAATTTAGTAGTTCTCATGATCGCTTTCTTATATTGGATGAAAAAGAGATCTATCTTATTGGAGCCTCATTAAAAGATCTAGGCAAAAAATGGTTTGCTTTTTCCAAGCTTGATAAAAATAGCATCCTTGAAATTTTTAGGCGGTTAAAATAATCAAAACTGGCGCAGTTAGGGGCGAAGATTAAACGGGTTTCGTAATACTCAGCTCAGAGGTGAGCAGATATTCATCGTTAGAATGGCATTTATTAGAAGAAATGATGAATCATATAGGATCAGATGAACGTTTTGCGTCCTCTGAGCTGAGTTGCAAGGCAATACAAAATAGGAGGATATATGCCGCCAAGAAGAGTGGGGGGAGGAGTTTTTAATCCTGGACATGGCGATTGTCCGACGCGTCATATGGCGATGCTGGGCGCCGGCGTTGATGCTGCTCCCGCCTGCGTGTTTTTTCATCATTCTGCACAGCATCCGCATAAGAATTTCGATTTAAATATTGCGGAGATTCACAGAAATTTAAGGTTAGTAGAAAATCAGATGCGTGGTGTGGCTGTTAACGTCGGGGCGCAAAATTATGTCGTAGCAGCTATTACATTTGAAGTATCGGTGGGGGATCGTCAAGCAGATCAACACCGTCGTGTCGGCATCACGTTTCCGATTAAAGTGCCCAGTGCAGAAGTGTATAGTTTTACAAATGCGTGTGCAGCTGTGCGACGGGATTTAGCAGAAGATCCGCGTAGGCGACCTTATAATCCTAGTGTGGACGGAAGAGCAGAGACCTATGCTTATATGTCTAGTTTGTTTCGAAGAGGGCAAGCAAAATTAGGTGAATATACTTGTGGGCCACGAAATCCAGCTTTTCGTGGAGGGCAAGGGATGGCCCAAGCGATCCGTCACAGTGAACAATGGTTGTATATGTACTTAAATACGCGGACGGGTGTGCAAGAGCTTGTCAGTCGATTAACGACTACAATTCGTGGACGCGGTTTAGCAAATTATGGCGATCAAGTTAAAGTGTATTCTGTGGGATTACATTTGCATTCTACTAAAACAGCGTGCGGTGTGTGTGAAACATCGATGGTTGGCATGCAAAACACACAGGTGGATGGGCAAATTGTTTCTTTTTTATCTTTGTTACAAAATGAATTACGTGTGAGGCAGGCGCCTGCATCCACGCTGCGTTTTACGCATTCGCCTAGAAATGGCATTCATATGTATACCAGTTATACAGCGAATCAAATTGATGGGCACCATGGAATCGTGGTAATCGGTGATATTGCGCAAGTTGATATTAAAGCGCCGGAGACACGACAGCGTATTTTTTCGGCGAATTATATGCAATTTGGTCATCGTTTGTTGGAGGCAGATTATTTGGCTGACGCAGATGGCGGCGTATATCAATATACGCTATTCGTGAGCGCATCGGATGAAAGAGGGGCGCCGACAGTACGTACAAGAAGAGCGGCAAGGTATGTACGTGAAGAACGAGATGATGCGATGTTGCGAGATTTAAGGGTAGCATTCGATGCGGTCGCGCTTAATGCTGACGATGAGGATGTATTGCCAGAAGACGAGGGAGCTCTTGGGGCGGGTGGTGCTGATGTGTTGTCAGAAGACGAGGAGGGAGCTGGGGCGGGTGGTGCTGATGTGTTGTCAGAAGACGAGGAGGGAGCCGGGCCGGCTGGACATCCGTGATAATTAAAGCGTATTTGGTAGAATATATAATATTCGTCTGAGGGGATTAATAATGTATGAGGCAACAGGATGATTACACGCGATGAGTTATTACACTATTTAAACCGATTATTAAAACCCGAATTATTTCACGATTATGCGCCCAATGGTTTGCAAGTCGAGGGAAAGGAAAAAATCGAGCGTATTATTACTGGTGTAACAGCAAACCAAGCCTTATTTGATGAGGCAGTTAAACAAGAGGCGGATTTGGTTTTTGTGCATCATGGATTTTTTTGGCAAGATGAAGATCCGCGCGTGATCGGCATTAAAAAGAATCGGTTACAAACGTTATTAAATCATAATATTAATTTAATCGGTTATCATTTGCCATTGGATGCGCATCCGATTTATGGTAACAATGCACAGTTGGCAAAATTATTTGATTTTGTGGTTGAAGATCGCATGCCGTCAATGACTTCGTCGAGTTTGGTTTGGAAAGGCAAATTATCAAAAGCCGTCGATGGCAAAATGTTTTGTCAGCAACTCAAAAATAAATTGCATCGAGAGCCACTTTATATTCCTGGTCGATCTGAAAAGATTTCATCGATTGCCTGGTGTAGTGGTGGCGCGGGTTCTTATATTGGGGAAATTGTTGATTGCAATTTCGATGCATATTTAACCGGTGAAGTGACCGAATCGATCGTGCATGTGGCACGAGAATATGGTATGCATCTATTTGTTGCCGGTCATCATGCGACGGAACGTTATGGCGTCAAAGCGCTCGGCGAACATATAGCGGAAAAATTCAACGTGCAATGTCAGTTTGTGGATGTTGATAGTCCGGTGTGATTAATTGTATCTTTATAAACAGTAGGCAAAAAGATGATAAATATGGAACAAGAAGAAATCATACGTGTGACAGAAGAATTTGTTAAAAAACAATTAGGTAAAGAACCTACGGGGCATGATTGGTGGCATGCAAACAGGGTTCGCAATATGGCTTTGTATATTGTAAATAATATAGATGACCCAACAGATCTAAATCCATTTGTTATAGAGTTGGCAGCACTTTTACACGATATTGCAGACTGGAAATTTCACGGTGGTGATGAGGATGTTGGCCCAACAGTGGCAAGAAAATGGCTCGAATCATTGGGAAGCGTAGATTCTAATATTGTAAACGAAGTATGCGCTATAATAAAAGGCATTTCATTTAAAGGAGCAGGAGTTTCCGATACCTGCCTTAATATGAATGGGCAAATTGTTCAAGACGCTGATCGTTTAGATTCTATTGGTGCCATTGGTATCGCGCGAACTTTTGCTTTTGGTGGATATAGACATCGTCAAATTTATGATCCTTCCGAGAGTCCATCATTTCATGCTTCTGTATTGGAATATAATCAAAGACAATCAAGCACGATTGCTCATTTTCATGAAAAACTATTGCTTCTTAAGGACAGAATGAATACAGATATAGCAATGGAAATAGCTAAAACGAGGCATCAACAAATGGTTTCTTTTCTAGAAGAATTTCACCAAGAATGGGATTTTGGATTACGGGAAGATGTCAATTTTTCGAGAGTGTTAGATGGAGATACATAATTTGATATACCGATAGCAACTACGCCACCTGTACAATATGCTGAATGGGAAAAGCCTCCCTATATTGTATTTAGAGGAACCAAATGATTATCTCTGCAAGTTATAGAACAGATATTCCCGCTTTTTACGGCAAGTGGTTTAAAAATCGGTTAAGTGCAGGTTATTGCAAGGTAATTAATCCATACAGCAATAAACCATACCGAGTTGAGCTCACAAAAGACGAAGTCCAGGCTTTCGTGTTTTGGACAAAAAATATCGGTCCATTTTTTAATGCGCTGGATTTTCTAAAAGGAATTCGTTTAGAAGTTAAAAAACTTTTGAATTTAATATGGTAATTAATCAGTAGGAGGATATTATGTCATTTCACAGTCCATTTTCTGTTTTTCAAGAAGAGGCGCCAGAAATTGCGGCTGCTTTTGATGGATTAGTTCGATCTTTGATTCAATCAAGAGGTCTTGATCCAAAAACGAAACAACTCATATACATTGGAATAAAAGTAGCTCAAGGAGATATTCTTGCTGTTGAATTTCATGTGCCAATGGCAAAAAAACTAGGAGCGACTCGGGATGAGATAAAGGATACTATTTTGTTGACTTTGACGACTAATGGATTAAAGGGAGTTACAGCTTGCCTTCCAAGAGCGTTAGAAATATACGATAGAGTTGAATGAAGGAAGTTGTTTCGCCCCCTGAAGCTGAGGGTGAAAAAAAGAAGAGGTAACAAGCGTAGCCTGTATGGAGCGAAGCGGAATACGGGATTAAAAAACAATAAAGCAAGCATAGTTGCTATGATAGCTGGCGCCAGAGGGCATGCTCTTGCTCCCAGCGCGTGTTTAATCGACGCATGGTATTTATTCTATGACTATAACTCTAAGACATGTTAGCAACGCTGCGATCAAAGCCGTAAGGTTTGGTCTCTTGATAAATAAATTATTTTTAGAGTGTTGAGCTATATGCGGTTAAACCCCTCGCACCTTGCTTGTCATAACTTCTAAATTTAATTCGGTAAACTTTTCTCCGTTTCTACTAATCATTACTTGTTGTGGCGAAAACTCTTCATTCAAACTACTATAATACATAAGCGAGTTAATAATATTATCGTATATTTCATCGATAATTAAGGCTCTACCTAATTTATCGAAAACGGACACCGACACAGCAAAATAATCTAATACGAATGCAATATTTCCATCAAACCCAAACTTAAGACCATCTTGATACATTTGTTTAAGCTCTTTCTGCAAAAATAATCTATCAAAATTTGCGGTAAAATGAATAGAGATAACAACATCATGTCCTGCTGAAGTGATGAATTTCAGCCATTGTTGATGATCAGACGAAGAAGTGCTATCTGATCGCTCAGGTGTAATACGGTAATACCAAGGATCAAGATAAGCAATAAGTATTGCACTGGATGCACTATCGGTCCACGTTTTTAATGTATTGCATAAAGATAACAAAGAAGCAGGATAAGAAGTAGAACATACGGTTATATCCATCTTACATGTTGATTGATCACCAAGTATTTTATTTGCCATTTGGGCTATTTGCCTCAAATCTACTGTTGCGTCACCATATCTTCCATCCGGAATATCATTCAGCCACATTCTGATATTTTTATTCTGTCGAGCTGCTAGTAAAACGAGCAAAAACGCACCATTTGGGCCATAACCCGCATCTGCTTGAAGACATCGCTGTAATAATGCTGGGTAACTGGATAAAGAGCCGTGCAAATCCATACTTATTAGCTTTGACAAAAATTCTGGGGACATGGCACTATCATGCGAATCATCCACCCAGTGAGATAATGGAGGCATTGCAAAACTATTGACAAAATCTAAATCGGCTTTGTCTATTGCATATGCGGATATTGCTACTAAGATAATATTTTCTAAAAATGTTCCGTTATTGCGAAATGGCATTATAGTCTCCTTTTTTTAATCCGGTTCAGTTGCTTTTCAATAATGTTGGCATAAATTAACATAGAAATCAATCGGTTACCGGTGTTACTTTTAATCTTCACTTTTGACGATCAAGCAGAGGTGAAGGTGAATATTAATACGACACTTAACCCATTGTTCTAAAAAGAAAAAATACCGTGCCGTCTTAATCTGTGCTAACCTGCGCCATATGGTTTAAATATAATGCGCGGGTTAATGCAAAAAAGTTGTTTTACCTGCTTAATATGATAAAACCATAATGCGCAGGTTAACACAACATAGGGAAAAGTGATGGATCTTGTTAGCAGAAAAGATGAGATTACAATTTTACAGCAAATGCTTGATTCTAACCGACCTGAATTTCTTTGTTTGTGCGGTCGACGATGGCAGATTCATGGCGCTATGTACCAAGAAAGGGCGATAAAACGAAGGCGCACAAATTGATCTTTTATTTGATAGAAAAGACAATGCAATTACCATTTGTGAAATTAAATACAATACAAAACCCTATGTCATAACAAAAGATTATGTTAATAATCTAAAACGAAAAATGGATGTTTTTAAGAAACAGACCCGAACAAAAAAGCAATTATTTATTGTGATGATAACTACCATGGGGCTAAAAAATAATTTTTATGCAGAAGAGTTGCTGAGTGGCGTTGTTACACTTGAAGATTTATTCAAATGATATAAAACTATAGGAAAATAACATTTTATGCTAAGAGGTAAAGCTAAAATTTCGGAAGAAATGGCGGATGAAGAGCTGGTTTTACATCGTCCTGCTCATCAACAATGGCTTTATTTGGATCCCCCCATCTGGGGAAGATTAAGATATATTATTGGTTCTCCTGCTTGTCAAAGTTCTGGCGATATTTATCATATTGTAAGTTATTTGGCTTTGTGCCGAGAAGGTGATTACGCGTTACCGGATGTGACTATTCAGTATGATACACCGGATACAGAGATTCATGCTTTGCGCGCAAAAGGTTTTGCGGATCATCTGGGATTTACTGATCAAGTTCAGCTTAATCGGCAAGACCCTGTGAGTTGTTCAAATCCGACGCCGGCGCGTTTAGCCAATCTGGTGAAGCAGGTGTGTCAAGGGAGTCGAGCCGCTCTTTTGGATCAAAAGGCGACGACGACATTGATCTGTCGTCATCTAGAGATGCATGGATTTAATACAACCACTGAACAGATTTCGCGTCAGCTCGCTTTAGAGGTAGATAGCAATGGCGTGACCGAAGAGATGAATACTTGGGTAACAGACCAAATACAAGCGGCTGTCGGTCGCGCAGAAGGTCGCCCTATTGTGGTTTTGAATTGGCGAAATACGGGCCAGGCCAACGATAAGCATGATCTTTCTTATCCGGAAGTTAAAGCATTAAAAGAGCTGTGTGATCGCCTTCATCTCTGTTTATGGGTTTTGGTCATCGATTCAAAGAAATGGGATGGTAATCGTTACAAAAAATTAGGTATTTCATCAGATGAGCTTGTTTGGTATAAAAAACATCTTTTTCCTTCTATGACGTTTGTATTTAATACGGCTATTGATCTTGCTAAGTTAACCACAAAACGTGATCGAACGCTTAAATTTACGGTGGAAGAGCAGCGAGATTGTGTCGGCGATTATAAAATTCGACATCTTTTGCTTTTGCAACGAATGAAAGCGTTGGGGCCGAGATTATTATGTGTTGTTGGAAACACAAGTGGAACGCTCGATATGGCTGCTTTTTTAGGCCATACTGTTTTTAACTTTCACCAATTTGATGACAAAGAGAAAGAAGAGACCCATTTAAAAATACAGGATGTTCGTCTTTTGATGCAGTATCGTTTTATGGCGATTGCGAAAATGGGTGACCGAAAAAGTTTTATTTTTTGGTTTTACGAATTGTTAAATCGTTATTTAACCGGTGACCAAAGAGTAGATTATCGTCCGTCAGTTGATCGTCCATTAGCAATTGGTGCGGCCGCAGGTGCAGCTGAAGTTGCGCATCAGGATCGTCGAGCGCTTGCTGGTTATTTCTTATGTCGACCGAAAGACGAGGAAGTTCCCGCTGATATTGTAATTCATTCATTATCCATAGAGTCAGCCCCATTTTTAGTGGTTTTTCCCTGGTTTCCAGCAATGGTCGATCGATTGGATGGTCTATTGCAGGCGACGAATGCCGAGAGGGAAACACCGCAAGCAGCGCGAGTTCAAGAAACACTTCGACGTCTTATTGATTCAGGTTATTTTACGAGTCGTGCTCGAGCGGTCGCAGTGCCTCCGGCAGCGGCACCACAACCGCCAGAACAACTAAATGGAGTTGATAGCTTAATAGTCGGTGTGCAACATACATCATTGGATCCTCCCATGGCCGCAGGTGTTCATGGCGGAGCTCCTGTGTATAGCGCAGTAGCTGATACGATACAAGGGCGTCATGGTGCTAGAGCAGTTGGTAGTGTTGAGCCAGCAACCTTGCCCGGAGGGGAGGGACCTGCTCCAAGATGATACTAATCTGGGAGCGCGCAATCGGTTGTGTCGCAAGTAGTTTCTTCGGTTTTATGTAAGCACATATTCAAAATACGCATACGTCTAAAAAAAAGAAAGCTGTCAGTCGGTGACAAATTGTCACCGACTGAGATTGGAGGCGGCTGATGGCAAAAAATATCTTACTGATGTTGCTAATGACAGGCTTTGTGCTTTCCCGTAAACTCCTTCTATGACTCAACTATTCTCCTATCATAAATATTGGGCCGAGCGGTTTGGCGTTGCGCCAGAGCTGCCGATGTCGCGTGCGGAAATGGACGCGCTTGGCTGGGACAGTTGCGATATCATTATTGTGACGGGTGATGCGTATGTGGATCATCCGAGCTTTGGGATGGCGCTCATTGGGCGGCTTCTTGAGGCGCAAGGCTTTCGTGTGGGCATTATCAGTCAGCCGGATTGGCAGAGTGCGGAGCCGTTTAAAATATTAGGTGAGCCAAATTTATTTTTTGGCATTACGTCGGGCAATATGGATTCGATGGTGAATCACTATACTGCTGATCGCAAAGTGCGTTCGGATGATGCGTATACGCCAGGTGGCGTTCCGCATAAGCGTCCCGATCGTGCTGTGTTAGTTTATTCGCAACGTTGCCGAGAAGCTTATTCAAAAACGCCGATTATTATTGGTGGAATGGAAGCGTCATTGCGTCGCGCCGCACATTATGATTATTGGTCGGACAAAATGCGTCGATCAATTTTGATCGATTCAAAAGCGGACATGTTGATTTATGGAAATGCAGAGCGCGCGCTTATAGACGTTGCACATCGGTTGGGAAAAAAAGAAAACATTGCTGATATTACGAATTTGCGTGGCACGGCTGTGATTAAAAAAGAGTTAACCGGTGACGCCGTGCAATTACCGTCATTTGAAAAAGTGAAAGCGTCGCCATTATTATATGCGAAGTCGGTTCGCGCTTTACAGTTAGAGACCAATCCGGGTAATGCAAAATCAATCGTGCAGCAACAGGGTGATCGATTTGTTTGGATGAATCCGCCGCCATTACCGCTCGATACAAAAGAATTAGATGGAATTTATGCGTTGCCGTACACGCGCCGGCCACATTCTTCGTATGGTGATGTAAATATTCCAGCGTATGAAATGATTCGCTTTTCAATTAATATTATGCGTGGG
>Ga0155964_157_pt1 | contig 22799 bp, 20 predicted proteins | sample RifCSPlowO2_02_FD_107618 | JGI IMG/M metagenome (GOLD analysis project Ga0155964, IMG submission 107618) | Gammaproteobacteria bacterium RIFCSPLOWO2_02_FULL_42_9 | reverse complement strand
GGACTGCGCTGCGCTTGATTCCGGAATGACGTGACTTTGTTTCCCCGTCATCCCTGAAAATCTGCGTAGCAGATTTATCAGGGATCCAGGGAATATATTTCTGGATTCCGGATATTCCGCCTGCGGCGAAATTCCGGAATGACGTAACTTCTTACGTCCTCTCCGCTGAGACCGACCTGTTCGCGTGAGTTGGAATAATCAATCGATCTCAGCGGATGGCTCAGGCTGGACATTTGTGCTATAATTCCTATGGTTTTTAATAGAATAATAATAGGGGGTGCGGTATGTTTGCTTCAGGTCGTTTATTCATAGCCATGGTGGAGGGTTGGGAAAGCAAAAATCCACGCAGGGTTGAACTTTCAGATGTAACTCATATGGTTGGTACAGGCGCAGCAGAAGCTGCTGCGGACAGAGCAGAGATGCCACGGCCCAGAGTTGAGGTTTTGGCACGAGCTTCTGCCGGAGAACGCGCTAGACCGGCGGCTGTTTTAGCGGTCGCAGAAACCGCCCGATTGCAAACTCTCGCTTTAGCTGAAGCAAAAGCGAGCGCACAAGCCGAACAGCGTGAGGCTTTGTCAAAATTAGAAACCAAATTGGTAGATGCCTTGGCGGAATATCAAAAGTATGTGAAGCAGGTGAATCGTAAAGATTATGTACGTTTTGAAGCGATACGTTGTCACGATGATTGGACGCGATGGGAGCGTGAGGGACATGCACAATATAGCTATGAATTTAAATATACACCTCACGTATTTGAAGTATTGAGTGACAATTTTAAAGAGGATGCTCGAGCGCGTTCAAAATATCTAGGCGAAGGAACATCAGGTCATGCAGTGCATCAAGCAGCCGTTTCAAGCGTAACAGCTTATCGCGATTGTTTGATGAGAGGTGGTCTCTACGAAGTTTTGTTAGGTGAGATGCGCGCTAAGACTGCAAAATCCCATGAAGATGCTTTGTGTAGAGCGCGAGAAGCCGCGGTTGAGGACGCGGCGAGAAGCGAACGTCTAGGCGGTGCTGGTGCGGCGGCAATGCGGGGCATGTTGCGCATGTGACGAACGATTTAATTCAATATCGTCAACCGCTTTTGCAGTGTCTCCAATGTATTTTTAAGCGTGGTTAGTTGAGCCTGCGCTTTTTCGACAACCTCTTGCGGCGCTTTGTCGGCAAAGCTGGGGTTGTCTAGGCGTTGCTGTAAGCCGGCTAATTCTTTTTTGGTTTTTTGAATTTCTTTTGTCAAGCGTGCAATCTCTGCTTGTTTATCGATTAAGCCGGCGAGCGGAATATGTAACTGCATTTTATGCATTAAAGCGGATGCGGATTCGGGCACTTTTTCTCTTTCATTTAAGAGTTGTACGGTGTCTAATTTTGCGAGCATAAACAAACAATTCTCATGTTTTTTCAAGAACTGTTTGTCTTGCGGTGATGCATGTTGAATGAGCAGGCCAATTTTTTTGCCGGGCGGAATATTGATTTCGCCGCGAATATTGCGAATGCTGATAATAAAACTTTTAACCCATTCGATTTCTTTTTCAGCGTTGATATCGATCCATTGCTCATCGACTTTTGGATATGATTGTAACATGATCGTTTCGTTTTGTTTATTTAATAACGGCGTAATCTGTTGCCAGAGATGTTCAGTGACAAATGGCATGATCGGATGCGCCAATCGCAATAATTGATCCAGTACATGGATGAGCGTATATCGCGCGCCATTTTTTTTATCTTCATCATTGCCAAATAAAATCGTTTTTGACAATTCCAAATACCAATCGCAGAATTCATGCCAGGCAAATTCATGTAACGTTTGCGCGAGCAAATCAAACCGATAGTTTTTGAAATGTTCATGAGAAGTGGCGATGGTGGTTTGCAAACGTGATAATATCCAATGATCGATCGCGCTTAAGTTTTTTTTATCCAATGTTTTATTGTTGGTGTTTATTAACACATAACGTGTCGCATTCCATAATTTATTGCAGAAGTTGCGATAGCCTTCTAAACGGCCGACATCAAAGCAGATGTCGCGGCTCGTGGAGGCGAGCGCACAAAACGTCATGCGCAATGCATCGGCGCCATAGCCTGAAATGCCGTTGGGAAATTCTTTTTTGGTATTTTTTTCGATTTTTTGTTTCATCTCAGGCTGCATTAAGCCGAACGTGCGTTTGTCGGTTAATGTTTTTAAATCAATGCCGTCGATCAAATCGATCGGATCCAGCACGTTGCCTTTTGATTTCGACATTTTTTTGCCTTCGTGATCACGAATGAGGCCGGTGATATAAATTTCATGAAACGGAATGTCTTTCATAAAATGCAGGCCGAACATAATCATGCGTGCGACCCAAAAGAAGATGATGTCAAAACCGGTGACGAGTACGCTGGTGGGATAAAATGTTTTTAATTCATTTGTTGTGTCGGGCCAACCCATCGTTGAAAATGGCCATGAGGCCGATGAAAACCATGTATCCAAGACGTCGGTGTCTTGCATTAATTTAACATCGCGGGATAACTTATTCTGTTTGCGTACAGCACTTTCTGTTTCGCCGACATAAATGTTGCCGGCGTCATCATACCAGGCGGGAATGCGATGTCCCCACCAGAGTTGTCGGCTGATGCACCAATCTTCGATGTTGTGCATCCATTGATAATAGGTCGTTGTCCAGGTGTCGGGGGTAAATTTGATTTTGCCGGATTCAACCGCTTTAATGGCTGTTTTGGCGAGCGGTCTAACATTTAAAAACCATTGGTCTGTTAACCAAGGCTCGATAATGCTGTGCGAACGATCACCGCGTGGCACTTTTATACGGCGTGGTTCGATTTTTTCTAATAAATTTAATGCTTTTAAATCATGAACAATTTGTTTGCGCGCATCAAATCGATCTAAACCTTGATATTTTTTTGGCGCATTTTCACTGATGCGTGCTTCTTTCGTTAAGATATTGATGAGCGGCAAGTCATGTCGTTGTCCCACTTCATAATCATTAAAGTCATGTGCAGGCGTAATCTTAACGCAGCCGGTGCCAAACTCGGGATCGACATAATCATCGGCAATGATGGGAATCGTGCGATCGGTTAAGGGTAATTGAACTTCTTTTCCGATGAATGCTTGATAGCGTTCATCTTTGGGATTCACCGCAATCGCGGTGTCACCCAATATTGTTTCGGGTCGCGTTGTGGCGATCAACACATGTCCTGATTGATTGGCGAATGGATATCTGATGATCCAAAAAAAACCGTCTTCTTCGTCGTTGGTGACTTCTAGGTTTGAAATGGCGGTGTGTAACACGGGATCCCAATTGACTAAGCGTTTGCCGCGATAGATTAAGCCCTCTTTGTAAAGGTCAACAAATGCTTTATTTACAGCGTTTGAGAGCCCCTCATCCATTGTAAATCGTTCGCGAGACCAGTCAGCAGAATCGCCGATGCGCCGCATTTGGTTGACAATGGTATCGCCCGAATTTTCCTTCCATTTCCAAACACGTTCGACAAATGCATCGCGTCCGATGTCATGTCGTGTTTTTTTTTCTGCGGCAAGTTGGCGTTCAACCACCATTTGTGTCGCAATGCCCGCGTGATCGGTGCCCGGTTGCCATAAGGTATTGTACCCTTTCATGCGGTGATAACGAATGAGTGCATCCATCAAGGTGTGTTGAAAGCCGTGACCCATGTGTAAATAACCGGTGACGTTTGGTGGCGGCAACACGATCGAATAGGCGGTACCCCGGTTGCTGGGTTTAAAATAATTTTTAGATTCCCATTGTTGATAAATATTATTTTCAATTTGTTTTGGGTCGTATGATTTTTCCATCATTATTTTCTCAAATCATGTGTGTTGATGTCGCGACCATTCTGTTGATAAATTTTATATCGTTTGCGCGCATTGATTTCAGCCGTTTTTTCTTGTGGGATAATTTCAATAATGCGATCAAACAGGTCAGAAAAATCAGGTATCGTATCGGTTAGGTTGACGAGAATATTGTTTTTACCTGATGGAGGTGCTTGATAGCCAATTTTTATGGGGGCATCGATTTCGGCTGATTCAAAAGCGAGTTGGTGGGGGACAAAGCTGATATCTCGAAATGTCCAGAGTAAATCGTTGAATTGATGAGCGGCTTCGGCATCGTTCACATGGACATATGCGTCTTGGTTATGTTCAAATGCTTTAGCCAGTAGACGGCATGCCGTTTTCCACTGCTCTGTGACTGTGTTTGCCGGCATTAGGTAAAAATCTGCACATTTAGTCATTTTTGAAAATTTCATTTCTATCTGGTAAAAAGTTGTTAAAATGTAGTGTACTAAAAATATATGCCTTTGCAAGCTTAAGTGACGTCATGAAGATTATTACGCGCTATCTGACAAAAGAAGTGTTGAATTTGCTGTTAGCGATTACAACGGTAATCGTCTTTATTTTCATGTGCAATCAATTTGTGCGCTATTTGGGATTTGTCGCGAGCGGTAAATATGCGGCGAACATGTTGTTTCGCTTGGTATTATGTCAGGTGCCCATTCTGTATGCGATGTTGTTGCCGCTCGGATTATATCTCGGTATTTTGTTGGGTTATGGTCGATTGTATGCGGACTCCGAGATGACTGTTTTGTTGGCATGCGGCTTGAGTCGTCGCGAGTTATTTAAAATTACCACAAGCTATACATTGTTTGTTGCATTGGTTATTGGAATTTTAGCGATATGGGTTAATCCGATTGTGCAATTACATCGCGATCAATTAATGGATTTGGCGGAGTCGAGTACGGTTTTTCAAACGTTGATGCCAGGGCGGTTTCAAACCACAAAGAGTGGTGATAAAGTATTTTATGTGAAGGCAATGTCGCGTGATCGACAATCTATGAATGATGTATTCATTGCGCAAACAAAACAATCGATGTCAAAGATCAAAACATCGGATGCAGAAAATTGGACCGTTATTTCGGCAAAACATGGTTATGAGCGTGTGGATCCACATACGGGCGAACATTATTTGGTGACGGATACCGGTTATCAGTATGAGGGGGTGCCTGGTCAACACGCATTTCGTGTTATCAAATACAGTACTTATGGTGTGCGGATGAGTCCGCCTGTATTTTCGGGACATAATGTGGGAGAAGAAGCATTGCCAACCGCGCAGCTCATTCGCCAGTGGAAAAAGTTGGGATATGCGGCGGAATTGGAGTGGCGTTTATCCATGCCTTTATCGGTGATCATTTTGGGATTGTTAGGCGTGCCGCTGAGTCGCGTCAATCCACGACAAGGGCGGTTTGCGCGCCTCGTGCCTGCCGTGCTTATTTATATTATTTATGTGAATATGTTGTTTGTGAGTCGTAGTTGGTTAGAGCGCGGAAAAATTTCCCCGTGGTTGGGAGTATGGTGGGTGCATGGATTGTTTTTACTATTGGCGTGGTGGTTGTGGTCTAAAGATCCCATGGTTTCTGCGCGACCGAATCGTTGTCTTAGTTGGTTGATATAAAATGAAGATTTTACGCAATTACATTGGATTAACCGTTGTGTATACAACATTGTTTGTATTGTTTTTGTTAGTGGGCTTGCAAATTTTTATATTGTTTGTGGCGCAAATGAGTGATATCGGCAAGGGTACCTATGGGATATGGTCTGCACTATCGTATGTTTTTTTCATGTTGCCGTTATCGGTTTATATGTTTTTCCCTATGGTTGGATTAATTGGCAGTTTATTGGGTTTGGGATATTTGGCATCGAGTCATGAATTGGTTGTGATGCGAACGGCCGGTGTTTCGGTTTGGCAAGTTACGCGATCTGTTTTTTTTGGTGCGTTATCGGTGTTGATAGTGATAACAGTAATGGGTGAATGGGTGGGGCCGGCGGCCATGCGCGTGGCTGATATGAAAAAAACTATTGCCAAGAGCGGTGGGCAGGCGCTCTATACGCGGCAAGGAATGTGGGCGCGAGATGGTGATCGCTTTATTCATATCAGTAATGTGTTATCACAAACCTTATTATTGGGAGTGACGCAATATCAATTTGATGCGAATCATCAGTTAAATGCGACGAGTTTTGCTCGTCGTGCAAATTATCATGACGGTGCGTGGTGGTTGAGTGATGTGCAAGAAACAGATTTTGCTAAAAAATCGACAATGACGCGAATGATCGATCAAGAACAATGGTCGGTGAAATTGGAGCCGGAGTTGTTTCAATTTTCGAGTGCGGATCCTAACGCGGTTTCGTTGTCGCGTTTACAACAGTTGATTGTTGATCGCAAAGCGAATGGCTTTGAGACGAATTCCTATTCAATTGTTTTTTGGCAGCGTGTTTTTCAACCGTTTGCAACACTGGTGATGATATTGTTAGCCATTCCCTTTATTTTTGGGCCTTTGCGATCGGTGTCGATGGGGTTGCGCTTGGTGACTGGCATTTCGGTGAGTTTTTTCTTTTATTTATTAAATCGGTTTTTGGGGCCATTTAGTTTGGTGTATCAATTGCCACCACTTTTGGGTGCGCTGTTGCCGACGTTGATTTTTTTAGGTATTGGTTTGTGGCTGATGCGACGAGTGCGTTAGTTTATTTAATGAGAGGTGTATTATGAATCAAGTTATGGAAAAGAATAATAAGGCTGTTGAACAGCGGGAAGAGTTGATGCGGCGTGTCAAAAAACTTGAAGACATGGTTGTGGAATTGTCTGCGCGCATGCCGCAAGACAGCCACAGGCATTTGAGCGAAATGCAAAAAGCGGTGGAAACATTTCGATGCGTTGCGGATGAGAGTTGTCAGCAATTAGAGGCTGCGGCAAACGAGGCGGGAAAGAGTATTGCGCAATCGGTTCAGTTATTGAAATTGGACGAGTTTAAATATTTTACTGTAGAAAGTGCAAAATCTATTCGTGAGACTGCACGATTGTCAGTCGCTCGTATTCGTCGTGTGGCGAAATGGCGACGTTGGGAACAATTTGGCGTGGCGTTGCTCATCGTGATGTTGCTCGTGTTAATTTTGCGATGAATATGACATCCAATTTCCAATTAAATTCAGAACAAGTTGATCTGTGGCTGATTGATTTGAACGTGCCGATAGAAGAGCGATGGCCGTTATTATTAGATGCAATCGAACAAAAGCGCGTTGATCACTTTAAATTTGTTCGTGATAAAAATCATTTTGTTGTGTCGCATGCCATTTTGCGAATCTTGTTATCTAAGTATTTGTCCTGTGCGCCAGATGAAATCACGTTTGAATATAATGATCATGGCAAGCCATTTTTAAATCACGCCTTACAATTTAATTTGTCGCATAGCAAAGACTATGCCGTGGTTGCCATCACGTTAAATGATCCGATAGGGGTGGATATTGAATATCAACAACCGGTTGATCGGATGGACGCGATCGTGCATCGATTTTTTTCAGCGAAAGAAATTGAAGCCTATTGCGCATTACCGGATGATCAAAAGGTGTCGGGGTTTTATAATGCATGGACGCGCAAAGAAGCGTTTGTAAAAGCCATCGGCAAAGGTATTTTTTATGCATTGAATCATTTTGATGTAACGCTTGGTCCTCTCGCGAAAATATTATCGATTAAAGATCAAGAGGCGAGCGAGTGGCAGTTACGCGCATTTGATACGGTTCCCAATTATGCTGCAGCGGTGGCGTGGAAAGGTGGAGAAAAGCGAATGAGTGTAGGTTGGTGCTGAGCGAAGCCCAACGGAATAATTTGTTGGGCCTCACGGCCCAACCTACAGTTTACCTGCCGGTTCCTTATCGATACATCACCAGTATTTGATTGGCTTTAACAACATCAGAGCTTAATTGATTCCAGTGTTTGATGCTTGATGCTTTGACTTTATATCGATAAGCGATGTTGGATAACGTGTCGCCGGATTTAACGCGATAGGTAATTCTTTTCGGACTACCGGAATGTCTCGATGTAGATGTTGTGTGTGATTTTTGTCGATGTGGCCAGATAATTAATTGGGCTCCAACCGTTAGTTCTTGTTTTGTTCGGAGTCCGTTCCAAAATCGAATTGCTGATTCTTTGACGTGATATTTTTTTGCAATTTTTGATAGCGTGTCACCGTGCTGAACGAGATAGGTGGTGAGGTGGATTTCGGGTAATGAGTGTGAAGATTTAAAATAACGTTTTTCAGATTGAAACACAATGCTGGTCAGCTTACTGCTGGATAATGGAATTAATAACACTTGGTCGGCATGAATATTATTATATTTAATGCGATTAACTTTTTTGATAAGATCCGTGGTCGTTTTATTTTTGTACGCGATGACGCTTAATGTGTCGCCGTTTTTGACCGTATAACGTATCCAGGTGACGCGCTGGTTGGGTTCTAAATTATTTAAGGCTTCTTGAAAACGCGCCGCTTTATCAATGGGCAATACGATGGTGTACGGCCCATCAGGGTCGGTAGCCCAACGATTAAATCCCGGATTGAGCCTAGATAATGTTTGTAACGACAGATCAGACATTTTTGCTGCGCGCGATAAATCGATTTGTGAGCCAACGTTCACAACAGACAGATAAGGCGCGTTGGGGATATTTGGCCAATCAATTGGATATTCATAAGGATGTTTGATGATGGTAGCAAGCGCCAATAGTTTTGGTACGTAGGTTTTTGTGTCGGCGGGTAAAGGTAAATTGAAAAAATCCGTTGGGAGACCGGCTTTCAAATTATGTTGAATAGCCGAGTTGACGCGTCCTTCTCCTGTGTCGTATGCAGCAATGGCGAGCATCCAGTTGTCATTAAAATAATTGCCTAAATAGGATAAATAATTTAAGGCGGAATTCGTTGAGGCGATAATATCTCGTCGGCCATCGTACCACCAATCCACTTTAAGTCCAAAGCCCGACGCGGTGCCTGGCATCATTTGCCATAACCCAGCTGCACCGACAGAAGAATAAGCAAACGGATTGTAGGCGCTTTCGATGATGGGCAGTAGAACCAATTCTGTCGGCAATCCTCGGCGATTGACTTGTTGTAAAATATAGTACAGGTATGGTCTGGATTGTTCGGCCATGCGCTTTAGGAAAGCAGGATGGCTTACGAACCAGTTGATTTGTTTTAGTACAGCTGGATTTTCGGGAGTTTCATTAGGCAGATTGAAACTGTCACCCAGTATGCTAAAAATATTGCGTGAAAATTGATAATTTATATGTTGATTGGGGTCACCCAAGCCAGTGCCTGAGCCGCTTGCAACGCAGGCAGTTAAAATTATCGTCGCCATTATGACAAATAATGTTCTGTAAAACAATGAACGCATTTGCGCATGTTACTGGGCTCTTTGGTGATGTCAAGAGCCGATTGATTTTTAGGCATCAATGTCTTTTTGTCTCTTGTTTAAATTCACGGTAGTATAGGGTATGCGAAATATGGAAGTGATCAAAGGTGAACACATCGAAACATGGCGACAGTCGAAGTTTGGTCGTTTATTGATGAACATCGAGTCTCAGAATTTGGGTTCATTTTGGAAGATGGCGCGAGGTGATTATTTATTGATGTTGGGTGATCCTCTTCTGGAGCGTTTGATTTATGGCAGTCAGATTAAGAATCGTATTTTTTTATCGCCGCAGGCGCATCATGACAAGAAAGATGATGATTGTGTTCAAGCGGATTATGAGGCGTTACCTATTTCACCCTATAGCGTGCAAACTATTGTGTTGCCGCATGTGTTAGAATTTTCGAAAGATCCTTATCAGGTTTTGAGAGAAGCGGAAATGACATTGGCACCCCAGGGTTATATGGTTTTAGTGGGATTTAATCCGCTGAGTTTGTTAGGATTACGCCGTTTATTTACATTTCGTAAACAGGCGCCGTGGTCGGGTAAATTTCGTTTTTCATGGCGCGTTAAAGATTGGTTGAAATTATTGAACTTTGATATCGTTGAAGAAAAACATGTGTTTTATTTACCAAGAGTTCAAGGTCATCGTTTGCAATCGGTGTATGCTGTTTTAGATATGATCGGGAAAATGTTGTTTCCAATATTTGGAGGCGTATATATCCTCATTGCGCAAAAGAAACGGTTTGGGATATATGCGGATCGTGTGCAATGGTCTGCGGCAGCCGATGTGGTGCCTGATGGATTGGTAAAACCAATGACGCAGGGGATGCGACGTGAGTAAGATTGTTGAAATCTATACAGATGGGGCTTGTCGAGGCAATCCGGGCGTCGGTGGCTGGGGCGCCGTTTTATGTTATGAGGGTCGTGAAAAGCATTTATATGGTGCCGAAGCGCATACGACCAATAATCGCATGGAATTGATGGCAGCGATTCAGGCGTTGGCGTCATTAAAACGTTCTTGCAAAATTGAGCTCACGACGGATTCCAAATATGTTAAAGATGGCATGACAGAGTGGTTGGCGAATTGGAAGAAGCGCGGATTTACGACAGCGAATAAAAAACCGGTAAAAAATATAGATCTTTGGCAACGTTTGGATGAAGAAGTTGCGCGGCATGAAATAAAATGGTCTTGGATCAAAGGACATGCGGGACATAAGTATAATGAGTTGGCGGATCGGTTGGCTAACAAGGCGATAGATGAACTATAAAATGAATCTCAGAGGATTACTATATGCGACAAGTATCACTCGACGTTGAAACCACGGGATTAAACACTAGCGACGGCCACCGCATTATTGAAATCGGGTGCGTCGAAATTGTAGATCGTCGCGTGACACGGAATAATTTCCATTATTATTTAAATCCTGAGCGTGAAAGTGATCCGGGTGCGTTAGCGGTGCATGGGCTTACGAATGAATTTTTACGAGACAAGCCAAAATTTTCGACGGTGGCAGAATCGTTGTGTGAATTTGTTAAAGATGCAGAAGTGGTGATTCACAATGCGCCATTTGATGTGGGTTTTATTGATTACGAGTTAAAATTGATGCGTTCTGCATTAGGTAAATTGAATAATCACTGTGAGATTTTTGATACGTTGATGTTGGCGCGTAAACTGCATCCCGGGCAGCGGAATAGTTTAGATGCATTATGTAAGCGTTACGGTGTTGATGCAACGAATCGAACATTGCATGGTGCATTGTTAGATGCAGAGCTGTTGGCGTTCGTGTATTTGGCGATGACAGGTGGTCAATCGGTGTTGTTTGCGGAAGCGCAATCACATTCGTCGCGGCGACGCACAACAACGTTTCGACGTGAAGAGGAGCAACATCCAGCGTTATCGGTTGTAAGAGCAACCAAAGAAGAGCAGGATGCGCATGATGCGTTTTTAGAGATGCTGAATAAATAGTAATGTTGTCATCAATTTTAATGAAGAGGAAAGCCATGAAACAAAACAAAAAACCAACAATAAAATATCGAAAAGATTATAAAGTCCCGAGTCATTTAATTGATACAACCGATTTGTATTTCGACTTAAATGAAGACGTGACGATTGTGACCAATCACATGCATATTCGCAAAAATCCTGCTTCTTCTGAGAGTGGCGATATATTGGTGCTCGATGGAAAAGAACAAAAATTAGTGTCGATCAAAATCGACAACCAAACGATATTAGATCGGCGATATGAGTTAACGGATGAAACATTGACGATTGTGGATTTTCCCGAAAGCGGTGAATTGGAGATTACAACAGAAATCAAACCGCAAGATAATACAGTATTGATGGGTTTATATAAGTCCAGCGGCATTTATTGTACGCAGTGCGAATCCGAAGGGTTTCGTCGCATTACTTATTTTCTCGATCGTCCCGATGTTTTGTCGAAATTCACCACGACGATTGCGGCGGATAAAAAAAGTTATCCGATTTTATTGTCCAATGGTAATTTAGTGGATTCTGGCGATTCGTCAGGGGGGCGTCATTGGATAAAATGGGAAGATCCGTTTTTAAAACCTTGTTATTTGTTCGCTGCCGTGGCCGGTGATTTAGAATTTATTGAAGATCATTTTGTGACATGCTCCGACCGTAAAATTACTTTGCGTCTCTTTTGTGAAAAGGGCAATCGTGACAAATGTTTTCATGCGATGGATGTCTTAAAGCAAGCCATGCGTTGGGATGAAGAAAAATATGGACGTGAATATGATTTAGATTTGTTTATGATTTTGGCCGTTGATGATTTTAATGTGGGCGCGATGGAGAATAAGGGATTAAACATTTTTAATTCATCTTGTGTGTTTGCACGATCGGATACGGCAACGGATGCGGAATATGGGCGTATCGCGGGCGTGGTAGCGCATGAGTATTTTCATAACTGGTCGGGCGATCGTGTGACCTGTCGCGATTGGTTTCAATTGTCATTAAAAGAAGGGTTGACCGTATTTCGGGATCAAACGTTTTCGGAAGATATGACATCACAGACCGTCTCGCGCATTGAACAGGTTCAGCGCTTGAGAGAGTTGCAATTTCCGGAAGATGCCGGACCACTTGCGCATTCTGTTCGCCCCGATTCTTATATGGAAATCGATAATTTTTATACGATGACCATTTACGAAAAAGGTGCGGAAGTGATTCGCATGATGCGTGTCTTGTTGGGCCTAGAGGGGTTTCGTCGCGGCATGGATTTATATTTTGAACGCCATGATGGTCAGGCAGTGACGTGCGATGATTTTGTGAAAGCCATGGAAGATGCGAATAAAGTTGATTTTTCACAATTTCGATTATGGTATTCGCAAGCGGGCACGCCGGCGCTGCATATTGAAGATGAATATGATGCGGTTGCAAAAGAATATATCTTGCGCGTCACGCAACATTGTCCGGATACGCCGAATCAATCGAATAAAAAACCGATGCATATACCCTTGGCAGTTGGGTTGTTGACGAAAGAAGGTCATGATATTCCCTTGATGCTGAAGGGCTCAGATGAAGAATCGTCATTAACGCATGTATTATCGCTGCGCGAAAAAACGGAGAGTTTTGTTTTTACGGATATGCCTGAAAAACCCATTCCTTCATTGCTGCGTGGTTTTTCTGCGCCGGTTAAGTTGGATTATGATTATAGCAATGAAAATTTAGCTTTTATCATGGCGCATGACAGCGATGCGTTTGGTCGTTGGGAGGCAGGGCAGCGTTATGCGGTGCGTTTGATGCTCGATTTAATCAAAAAGATTCAAAACAAAAAGCCGTTAGAATTATCAGCGGCGTTTGTTTCTTCATTTAAATCAGTATTAGAAAGTGGCATTGAAGCGGCGCTCGTCGCGCAAATGATGCAATTGCCGACCGAGACATTTTTGGCGGAATGTATGGATATCGTCGATCCGGATTCGATTTTTGCAGCACGTGAATTTATGATGACGACATTGGCAGAAAAATTAAAATCATTGTTGATGCAACTATACAATGCGGAGAAAAAGCCGTATGAATATACGATTACCGCTGTGGGCACACGCAGTTTAAAAAATATGAGTTTGCAATATTTAATGCGTTTGGATGAGGCGGATGTTATCAAATTATGTGTTCAGCAATTTGACACAGCCGATAATATGACCGATCGATTTGCGGCATTGACGGCGTTGGTTAATTCTGAATGTTCAGAAAAAACAGCTGTTTTAGATCGGTTTTATGATAGGTATCATGAGGATCCATTGATGATTGACAAATGGTTGCGCGTGCAAGCATTGTCAACGGCCAAAGATACGTTGTCGCGCGTTCAAAAATTATTGGAACATCCTGCATTTAATATTAAAAATCCCAACCGTACACGTTCGTTATTGGTGAATTTCTCGCGATTTAATCCGGTTCGCTTTCATGATATTTCAGGTGAAGGATATGAATTATTGGCCAATCAGATTATTCGTTTAGATAAATTAAACCCCCATATGTCCGCGCGTATTTTGGCGCCGTTGTCCAATTGGAAACGTTATGATGGCAAACGACAAAAATTGATGCGCGCGGAATTAGAGCGTATTTTATTGGTGGATAAACTATCGAAGAATGTGTATGAGTTGGTGAGCAAGAGTATGGGTTAATCTTAAAGGAATCGTCATTTCGACATGACGGAGGAGCTAACGTGGGGATGATATTATGACAAAATCCCGCCAAGAAACAGATATATTCGGTGCAATTTCCGTGCCCGATGATAGATATTGGGGCGCGCAAACGCAGCGGGCGCTGATGCATTTTGATGTGGGCTTTGATGCCATGCCGCTTGAAATGATTTGGGCGTTAGGTTTGATTAAACGATCGGCGGCTGTTGCGAATGGTGAATTAGGTTTGTTGCCATCGCAAAAAGCAAAATGGATTATAAAAGCGGCTGATGAAGTCATGCTCGGCAAACTGTTGTCGCATTTTCCTTTGAAGCTCTTTCAATCTGGCAGTGGTACGCAAACCAATATGAATATGAATGAAGTGATTGCGAATCGTGCGATTGAACTGGCGGGCGGACATAAAGGCAGTAAGGATCCGATTCATCCGAATGATCATGTGAATTTATCGCAATCGACGAATGATATGTTCCCGACGGCCATGCATATTTCGACGACGATATTATTGGCAGGTAATTTGTTGCCGGCAGTGAAAACATTGCGCGATGCGTTAGCGAAAAAACAAAAAGCATTTGATAAAATCATTAAAGTTGGGCGAACGCATTTACAAGATGCAGTGCCGATGACGTTGGGACAAGAGTTTTCAGGTTATGTGGCACAATTGGATGATAATATTGCGCGAATTAACGCTTGTTCGAAAGAGTTATATGCCTTGCCGATGGGTGGAACTGCCGTGGGGACTGGCATGAATGCGCATCCTGATTTTGCTAAATTAGCTGTAAAAGAAATCAAACAGGCAACCCATTTCCCCTTTGTTGTGGCTAAAAACAAGTTTGCCTTGATGGCGGCACATGATGTGTTTGCATCGGTGAGCGGTGTGTTAAAAGTGTTGGCGATATCATTAACTAAAATTGCGAATGATTTGCGTTGGCTAGGTTCCGGGCCGCGCTGTGGTTTGGGCGAATTATTGTTGCCAGAAAACGAACCGGGTTCATCAATCATGCCGGGCAAAATCAATCCATCGCAATGCGAAGTGATGCGCATGGTATGCGCCGAAGTGATTGGCTGTGATGCGACGATTGCATGGGCGGCGGCGAATGGCGAATTGGAATTAAATGTATTTAAGCCGATTATTATTTTTAATATGTTACGCGCGATTCGATTGTTGTCGGATGCGTGTGAAAGTTTTGCCGAGCATGTCGTTAAAGATTTAAAGGCGAATGAAACACAATTGAAATATTATGTCGAGCAATCGTTAATGTTAGCGACGGCTTTAGTGCCACATATAGGTTATGATAAGGCGGCGAAATTAGCGCAATACGCACAGAAAAATGATTTAAGTTTGCGCGAGGCATGTATTAAATTAAATTACTTGAGCGCAGCAGAGTTTGATCAAGTGATCGATCTTGCTTGGTGCACATAATTTGTTGGGCCTTACGGCCCAACCTACGTACTCACCACCAGTTTTCAGATTTGCCGAGCAAATAGACCGACGAACTGAGTGCAGCAGCAGCAATCGAGATGTTGCCAATGCCGCCGACAATTTCTTTTAGTTGTTCGGGAGAAATGTCTTGTAGCAATCCCGCATTTCTGACTAACGCATATTCATGTCGATGCGCAAGCACAAATTCCTTGGCAATTTCCATGGCTCTTTGGAATCGTTCTGATTTTGAGGGTGATGTGCCTATTTTTGATTTTTTTAGTTCTAGGGCAAGATCTTGTTCGAGTTGTTGGTTAAGTTTATGTGCATCCATGTTCATTTTTCCTTAAATTAATAACAACATTTTTAGTGTAGCAGCACATGATCAGATTTTCAAGGTGTAGATTTTGAGTTCTCTGCTTGCAATGCTTTTGAGTATCTTGGTAGTATAAAAAGTGAGTGCGTTGTATTTTTTTAAAGAGGCATGAATTTGATATGCTAACAAAATTTATTGGGGATGATTTTGTTTATGACGGAAAAACAGGAAAGATGTTATTGAGTCAGAACGCGGCCTTTATCGATTATTTTTTGGGAGGGAAAAACTTAAGCGAAACGATGTTTCGCCTGTGTGAGGAGGTTTTTTCGGAGAAATCCTTGGCGGGTTATGCGGTTCCCAGCTTAGAAGAAATAAAAGCGGTAAAATGTAATAAATTCATATTTAATCTGACCGAAGACTGTAATCTACGGTGTGCTTATTGTCCGTATAGCGGCGGGGAGGAAACTCTTAAAAACAGGGTACGAAGCCATCAAGTGCTTTCAAAATCGATGGCAGAGCAGGGGATTGCATTTCTTAAAAAATATGCGGGCACAAAGCCCGCCATTGCATTTTATGGTGGTGAACCGATGCTTAACTTTGATTTAATGAAGTATATTGTTGGTAGAGTCAAAGAGGAGCTTCCAGAATGTTCTGATAGAATGTTAACAACGACGAATCTTACTGTATTTAACGATGAAATTGCGGCTTTTTTAGTGAAAAATGAGATTACTATTTTCGTGAGTATTGACGGATCCAAGCAGATAAATGATCGATATCGTTCATTTTCAAATAAACAGGGTGTTTTTGATATTGTTTATAATAATTTATTAAAACTACATCATGATTACCCTGCGTATTATCAATCGCATGTAGCAGTTAATAGTGTGTTGGCACCGCCTATTGATTGTGATGATATTAATGATTTTTTTAAATCTCAGCTTCCTCCTGTTGCGCAGAATACCTTTCGACTAGCGGCTGATTATTACGATACTATCTATCGGGAGCATGGAACGACGCGCGAAGCGGAACGACGAAAAATTGATGAATGGGCAATGGCTAAATTGGTTACCTGTCAAGCCAGGGCAGATATCTTAAAAGAGCCTCTGCTTAAGGATTGGTGTGAAACAGGAAAAGCATTTATTGCTATGTGCAAGCCGGTGAATGAAGATGGATTTCGACCTTTTGTATCTTGCGTGCCTGGTAGTGTTGTTCTTTTGAATGTAGATGGGACACTGTCGATTTGTGAACGCTGTGAATCCATGAAAATAGGCGATGTTAGTCAAGGATATGACTTTAATAAGATCAAAAAAATTATTGATGGTTGGCAAGATGTGTTAAAAGATAAATGTTTAAACTGTTGGGCTTCTGCATTTTGCAAGTCCTGTTATAAATCGGCGTGGGATGGGGCGGGTTATAGTAAAAATGACTTATCAGATTATTGTCAAGCGTTATGTGATCGGGTTGAATGGTGTTTAGATAGGTTGTATAGTTTTAAACTAAAAAAGCCTGATGTATGGGATGTTTTGTTTCCGCCAGAATAATATTTTCTGAGCTCGCGTCCTTAAGATTTGTACGAAATAACCGATAAATATGCCAATAATTGACTATTTCTTTTGTAAGAGAATGCGCTGATGGTGAGTGTTATCAAGGTGTTAAGATCGATATGATTTTTTTTATGTTTTATCAGATTTTTTTATGGGTTGATAACAACAGAGAGGTTGTCTACACTTAATTCGAGGGGGATTATGCAAGTGGTAGTCCGCCGAGGACATTTTCTATATTTATTTAAGGAAGAAGACAATATGAGTAAAGTATCAAGTTTGTTAAAAGATCCTACATTTCTCAAGAAACTTAAGGCATCGAAAGATGCAAAAGCGTTTTTAGCAAGTAAAGGCGTGACGATCGATCAGTTCACGGTCGAAATAGAATCAACTAACAAGCTATCACCAGACATGTTAACCCAGATTAGTGGTGGAACACTCGGCGAAACAGTGTTTGGGGATTGCGGGGGTCAGTTTTATAGTTATATAGTGACTGCCGCTGTTTACCTGGTATAAAAGGAAGCTTCGTCGCTTGAGGATGAAGTTAGGAGCGATCTGGGGTGTCTAAAGAGAAAATATGTAATACTTTAGATTGCGAAGCAAATACCTCGCGGCTTGCCGCGAGCACTTTACGCATGGAGTTTCTAAAGGGGAGAGGCGAATCTCCCCTTTAGTCGCCGTTTGCGCGAATTTACTTCGCGCAGGCGATCAATAATAAAAATCCCCGTCTGCTTGCAGCGGGGATTTTTATTTTACGGGTTGATAAAAACAGATGGGGCGCCTATACTTAAATTCGAGGCGAGGTATTATGCAATAATAGTCAGCCGATGACATTTTTTATATTTATTTAAGGAAGAAGACAATATGAGTAAAGTATCAAGTTTGTTAAAAGATCCTACATTTCTTAAGAAATTTAAGGCATCGAAAGATCGAAAAGCGTTTTTAGCAAGTAAAGGCGTGACGATCGATCAGTTCACGGCCGAAATAGAATCAACTAACAAGTTATCATCAGACATGTTAACCCAGATTAGTGGTGGATCTGGATCCGCCGGTGCATTCTGGGGGGCTTGCGCGAGTGGGGGTGATGGATATATGGCTAGTGATGTTATTTCTGCGATTGTGTACGTGGTGTAAAGAAAGCTTCGTCGCCTGTGGATGAAGTGAGGAGTGATCTGGGGTGTCTAAGAGAAAATATGTAATGCTTCTTTTTAGATTGCCCCAGGTTCTCCTGCCGAGCATCTTGTACAGATGGTGAGCATGTTGGTTAAGGATGAGTAACATGAGGGTTGGATTAGCAGGAATCTACATCACTAGTCTTTGTCTGTTGACAGGAGCTTCTTTTGCCTCCTATACGCTTACTTTATCTGCGGCGCTTTATCAAACGTTACAACATAATCCATCGATCAAACTTCAAAAACAAACCGTTTATTCAAAGCAGGGACTTTTGCAAAAAGAGCAAGGTGCATTTGATCCTAGCTTTACTACGTCAGCGAATTATGACCATACAGAATCGCCTTTATTAGCATCACAAGATACGCTTTATGGGTTGACTATCAATCGCCAGACGGATTATGGCTACGATGCGGCGGTATCGGAAACATTTGAAAATGGCATTATTGTAGCACCTAGTTTAACGCTCACACATGCCGAGTCTACAATCCGAAACGTCACGGGTGTAGAACCTCAAAATAATGCGGATTTAAGTTTTAAAGTGACTATTCCTTTTCTTAAAGGACGTGATGCCTCATATGACTTGCGAGCAGCACAGTTCACTTATCAGTCATCGAAGGACAAGTTGGTCTATGAAATGTCAAAAAATGCATTAGGTACGATTTTAGCCTATTGGGATTGTAAAGTGGCGAGTGAAAATTTAGAAATTTATAAAGACTCAGAAGCACGTGCAGAGCAGTTGCTGATTAATACTAAAAAACTAATTGCAGCGGATGAAATGCCAGCTGCTAATCTAAAACTTGTTTCTGCAAACTATTATTCAAAAAAAGCATCTAGAATTAATGCGGAAGAGAGTTTGATTGCGGCAAAGGAGGCGCTTGCTTCGAGTATTGGAATTAACGCATTGTCTGACAGTCAACTCCCGAATGCTATTTCGTCCTTTCCACCGGTTGATAAAGAAAAAATCACGAAATACGCTAACGTTTCACATTATATATCATACTCATTAACGCACAGGCAGGATTTGTTAGCACAAGAAAATACTGTGGCGGCCAATAAACTCAAGCTTGAAAAAGCAAGTAATGATAAAAAAGATACATTGAATCTGGATGTAACAGCAGGCTATGCGAGTTTGCACGAGGGAGAAAAAGTTTATCAGGCGTTGGATGAAAAAGATTTGAGTGGTCCAAAGGCAGGAGCAGAAATTACGTATAAATTTTATTTTGGTAATAATGCAACGACGGGCGCATTGAAAGATACTATTGCTCAACTTGAGAAAAGCAAAATCGATTTATGGGATTTAATAAGAGAAATGCGTCTTGATATTATGTTATCTTCTTCTGGTTTACAGACGTCAGTGTCGCAATTGGAGGCATCATTACTCTCGGTTGATGACTATGATGCTACTGTTAAAAATGAAACGAAAAAAGCCAATCTGGGTGTCTCAACATTGATTGATGTTATTAATACTGAAAATGATTTAAGAAATGCAGAGCTTAGTCGTATCAGTAATCAGGCTGATTATTCAAAATTCTTGGCAAAGTTTGCTTTTAATTCAGGGTTTTTGATTACGCCAGATCAAGGGGTATATAGGGTTTCCATTAAGAGTATTATGTAACTATAGGAGATATGGAATGTCAGTTGTTTTTCGAAAGACGGCCATGAATAAATTATCTTCTCCGGATAGATTAGATCAGATCGTGGAAGTAATCGATCCAAAAGGTTGGATCGTCTTGCTCGTTTTATTAGTGATTATAGGAATAGGTATTTTTTGGAGTATTTTTGGATCTGTTGCCACCAAGGTTTTAGGCCCCTGTATGCTAATGAAAACGGGCGGGGTTAATATCGTTAGCTCCGGCGTGAGCGGCAAAATAACCGATGTTTCAATAGATGAAGGCGATTTTGTTAGATTGGGCGACACCCTATTCAGAGTTGAAAGAGGGAGTCTCTTGCAGGATATTTATTTCCAACGACAACAGTTGCAACAAGAACAGGATGCGGCGCTTAAAAAAGCCGAGCTTCGCAAACAGACGCTCATTAATTTACAAAAAAACTTAGAGACGTTAGAAAAAACAAAAAAAAATAAAATGGAATTATTAAAAGATGGGTTAGTAACTCAACAGAGTGTTTTTGAAATTGAGAATCAAATGGTCAGTACAGAAAAACAGATAAAAGACTTAGATATTGAGGATTTGTCCGCCTCCCAAGCCTTGAAAACGATGGAAGATAAGCTGGAGATTTTGTTGAATCAATATGAAGAGGCGCATAATATTTTGAGTCCTTACACGGGAAGAGTCTTATCTGTGGATGTGAATTACGATAGTATTGTTAATGTAGGGGATCCGCTCGCGAGTATTGAGCTGTCGGGTAAGAATGTGAGTGAGTTAGAAGCCGTTATTTATGTTCCAGCATTAGAGGGCAAGAAAATTGAGCCGGGGATGAGTTTATTAATTTCTCCATCTACCGTTCAGCCAGAGGAATATGGCATGATGAGGGGCGTGGTAAAAAGCGTTTCGGTTTTTCCAGCCACTCGTCAAAATATGCTTAAGGTGTTGGGAGATGAAAAGCTGGTGCAACAAATGTCTGCATCGGGTGCACCTATTGCTGTTGAGGCTGATTTAAAACCAAATTCTGCAATCAAAAGTGGTTATGAATGGACATCGTCCAAGGGACCTCCTATAAAAATAAATAGTGGAACATTTTGCAATGCCTTTATCACTATTAAAGAGCAGAGACCCATTAGTTTGGTTATTCCTGTTTTTAAGAAAGCATTAGGCGGGTAAAAAATTATGACAACCCAAGAACCTGAAGAATTAGAACCTAAAGAATTAAAAGAATTTGATTTCGTTGTAAAACGAGTTACAACGCCGACCGTTATTCAAATGGAGGCGTTAGAATGCGGTGCCGCGAGTTTAGGTATCATCATGAGTTACTATAAACTCTTTATGCCTTTAGAAAAATTGAGAGTTGAATGTGGTGTGTCTCGTGATGGTAGCAAAGCAATCAACATGGTTAAAGCCGCTCAGAAATATGGATTTGATGTGCTCGCGGAGCGACACGAGCTTGAGGGGTTAAAGAAGATTAAGCCGCCCTACGTTATTTTTTGGAACTTCAATCATTTTTTAGTTGTTGAAGGAATTGAAAAAAACAAAGTTTATCTTAATGATCCTGATTCAGGCCCGCGCGTTGTTTCTTTTGAAGAATTTAATACCTCTTTTACCGGTATCGTATTGCAGTTTACGCCAGGAAAAGATTTTCATCCCGGTGGCAGTCCCCCCGGTATTTCTAAAAGTCTTATTAATCGTTCTGAAGGAATAATGCCGTCTGTATTTTATCTTATTTTAGTAGGCATAGCGCTAGTTATTCCGGGGATGTTGGCGCCTATTTTTTCAAAGGTATTTGTGGATAAGTTTTTAATTTTGAAGCTCCATTCTTGGTTATCTCCATTGCTGATTGGTATGGGTGTGACTTTAGTTATTCAGATGTTGCTTTCTTGGTTGCGGCAATATTATTTGATCAAGTTAAAATTAACGCTTGCCATCAAGGAATCGGGTAAGTTTCTTTGGCATGTTTTAAAATTACCCATGACTTTTTTCTCACAACGATTAGCGGGTGATATTTCAAATCGAATTTCCCTTAATAATGAAATTGCTAACGTGATTTCGAGTGATTTTACAGAAGTTATTATTAACAGCATAATGGCTTCTTTTTATTTAATATTAATGCTTTACTTGAACATTTCATTGACAGGCGTTGTTGTTTTGATTGCAGTTACTAATATAGTTGTCATGCGTTTTATTTCGACCATTAGAAAAAATAAGAGCCGAGAGTTGTCGGTACAGCAGGGGAAATTTTTTGGGTCGATGTTTGCAGGATTGTTTGTTATGGAAACTATTAAAGCCTCTGGAAGAGAGAATGATTTGTTTTCAACTATTATTGGTGGGCAATCTAGAATATTAAATATTGCGCAATATCTGCAATCGAAAACAGCAGCGTTAACGAACCTGCCTGTATTATTACAATCTTTGAGTGTTGCGCTTATACTGGGTATTGGTGGTTTTTTTGTGATTAATGGGCATATCACGATCGGAACATTGGTTGCTTTTCAGGCATTGATGGGCAGTTTTCTTTCTCCAGTAAACTTACTGGTCAATACTATCGGAAAATTTCAAACTCTGGAAGGCAACATGTTGCGACTTGATGATGTGTTTAACTATCAGGCACTGCCTTTGCCATTAGTCGAATCACGTTCGAAGGAAGAGATTGAAAAAGAGCGAAAGCTTTCAGGTTATTTAGAACTCAAAAATATTACTTTTGGATATAGTCTTTTAGAGCCACCGTTGGTCGAGAATTTTGAATTAAAAATACAACCTGGCAGTAGAGTTGCTATTGTGGGGGCCTCCGGTTCTGGAAAGTCAACGATTGCTAGGTTAATTATGCAATTATACGCGCCTTGGG
>Ga0155964_144_pt6 | contig 23611 bp, 19 predicted proteins | sample RifCSPlowO2_02_FD_107618 | JGI IMG/M metagenome (GOLD analysis project Ga0155964, IMG submission 107618) | Gammaproteobacteria bacterium RIFCSPLOWO2_02_FULL_42_9 | reverse complement strand
ATTTTCTCTCAATCAGAACGTTCAAATCTAACCCCAATCTCGGCGCGCTTTATCATGGATAATTATCTGGATGACTATAGGGGAAAATTATCTTGAAAGCAAGTGATTAATCTTACATCAGCTTATGCGGTTGCAGCTCTAGTTGAAAGGTTGGTTTGCACGTGACTAATGCCGTTGCATCTAAGAGGGTATCTGTTTTTGTTTTTAAGTTTTCTACTTTATCGTTTAAGAGATAATCATCTGCGTGTACGGTGACGTGAATGACCTCTTGCTGTAAGCGGTTGACATTAGGTGCCCTTTTGAATGTTGTGTAATCAACAGATAGAACATGTTGATGACGAAAGATTATTGTTTTGATAATACAGTCAGTTTTATTGGCGCAATGTTGTGGTTTTATCATGATATGAATAGTTTCGGGTTTTGATTGTTGTTTGAAATAAGATGACGGTGGCGTCAAAAAGCATATATCATTTTTGCAGGTAATGCCCGCATCAGGAATATTAATATTAATCTGGCTTGGCCAGTCGCCGTTCTGACAATAGTCGCGTAAAATCACATGGCTACTGACAAAAAAACTCACGTGTGCGGGAGTGATTGGATTTTTCAACAATTCATTTCGTAAGCGGTCGCAACCGGCTGAAGAGGCAATGGCGATGGACAAGCCGAGCAATAGAAGCTTTCGATATTTCATGTGCTGACATCCTTTACTCTTAAGGTCAACAAGCTGGCGATAAGCATAAAGATACCGCCAGTGACGACGGCCAGTTCACGATTATTATGTAAGATATATTGCATGATAAATCCAAATCCGACAGAAATCAGAATTTCAGGAACGACGATAAATAAATTGAAGATGCCCATATAAATACCTATTTTTTCTTCCGGTAAAGAATTTGCAAGCATCGCGTATGGCATGCTTTGCATGCTGGCAAAGGCAATACCAATGCCGAGCATCGACCAAATGAGCGCCCATTTTGTATGGATCAATAACATACCGACTAAACCCAGTCCACCACACGCTAATGACAACACATGGATCATTTTGCGTGAAATGAGTTTGTTGATATAAGGCAACAGAAAGGAGACTAATAAAAAGAAAGCGGCATAAATAGCAAAACATAATCCTGCCCATTCTAATCCCGCTAAATATTGCGGTGTGTTAGGCGCGGCATTAAAAATGTTGTTAGCGACCGCAATGGGGAAAAATAAAAACATACAAAACAATCCCATCCATGAAAATATCATCACCCAACCCAAATCCCACATTTTTTTTGGCAGGTGAAATATGTCATGGAACATATCTACACGCGTTTCTTTCCAGTGTTTTTTAACACAACAATCGGGCGCAAGTTCTTGGGTTGAAAGCGTGGTCCATAAAATAGAAAGTATAAAGACCAGCGCGCCGACCCAAAAAGACCAGCGCACGACAAGCGGAATATTGCCGCTGTCTGATGACACATGGAATATATTTTGCAAAATCCAAGGTAACGCTGAAGCAGTGACGGTTCCAATCGCAATGGTAATTGCTTGGATGATATAACCAATGGTGACTTGTGATTCCGGCAGTAAATCAGGCACCAATGCGCGAAAAGGTCCCATGCTGACATTGACCGATGCATCTAAAATCCAAAGTGTCACCGCGGCCATCCAAAGCGTGGAACTCAAAGGCATAAAAAACAATGCAATGCTGGAGAGAATAGCGCCGACTAAGATATAAGGTTTTCGTCGGCCGAGAAAACACCAGGTATGATCACTCATGCAACCAATAATGGGTTGAATTAATAAACCGGTTAACGGCGCAGCGAGCCAAAGAATAGGAATATGACTGGGCTTTGCGCCCAAGTATTCGTAGATGGCGCTCATATTAGCCATCTGCAAGCCCCAACCAAAGTTGATACCAATGAGGCCGATGTTCATGTTCCAGATCTTGCGTAGACCTAAAAGTTTTTTGGTCAAACCGAACAATCCTCATTTAATAATGTGAAGATTTCCCCGCGGCTTGCCGCGGGGATTTTTATGAAGTTGCGGTCATTATAATGGGAAGAGATGGTATTGACCAGGATAATCCTGATTTTATATGTGTTTTATTTGCGCACAGCCTGTGGATAAGTATATATATTTGTGTGTTTTAAGATCAGCGCGGTCATGAATTATGCATTTTTATAAATATTTAAAAAGTTCGCAAGCGAAATAGTTTAGCCTGTCTATACTAAAGTTGTGAATGGGCTAAAGTCCATTAATCAGTATTTGCCAAGGAACGCGGAATGGATTCTGCAGGGCGAAAGGGAAAACTGGAGGAAAACATGTTAGATAAAGAACTAGAATATACGTTGAATATTGCGTTTAAAGAAGCGCGCGAAAAAAGACATGAATATTTTACAGTAGAACATTTAGTGCATGGATTGTTAGAAAATTCTGCTGTTGTTAAAATCTTAAAATCTTGTAACGTCGATATTCCAAGTTTAAAGAAAAAACTCGGTGGCTTTATCAGCAAAAGTACGCCTAAAATCCCTCCCAGCGTCAATGACCGCGAAACACAACCGACATTAGGGTTGCAACGCGTTTTACAGCGTGCGGTGTTTCGTGCGCAATCGTCCGGTTTATTGGAAGCGACTGGTGCGCATGTATTAGAAGCAATTTTTGATGAAACAGCCAGCCGCAGTGTTTATTTTCTAGAACAAGAAGGCGTTACACGACAAGCGGTTGAAAATGAAGTTTATCAAGGATTCCCGCAGTCGGCGGATAGATTTGATAAATCAGATAAATCAGATAATCTAAATGATTTAAACCAAATTGATCCGCTCGCAGCTGCACAAGCATTTTCTGAATTGGACGAGCTGATCGCGCAGCAACACGCCAAACAATCAGAAGAAAATGATATATTATGTAATCTCAATGATAAAGCGCGACAAGGTAAAATTGATCCATTGATCGGTCGAGCCGATGTGATTGAACATGTTTTACAAGTGTTTAGTCGTCGTCGCAAAAACAATCCATTATTAGTGGGGGAGCCGGGCGTAGGCAAAACCGCGATTGTCGAAGGCATTGCTAAAATGATTGTGGAAGGTAAAGCGCCAAAACATTTATCGAATAGTACCGTGTATTCATTAGATTTAGGTGCGTTATTGGCCGGCACCAAATATCGTGGTGATTTTGAAAAACGTATGAAAGATCTACTCGAAGGATTAAAAAAAGAAAAGGGCGCCATCCTTTTTATCGATGAGATTCATACCATTATTGGCGCAGGTTCCGCATCAGGCGGTATGCTCGATGTGTCGAATTTATTAAAGCCGTTGTTAGGCTCGGGCGAGTTTCGCTGCGTGGGAGCAACGACATTTCAAGAATATCGACGTGTATTTGAAAAAGATTCTGCATTGGCTCGACGATTTAAGGTAACGGAAGTGCCTGAAAATACGATCGAAGAAACCATTCAAATTTTACAAGGCTTGCGTGATAAGTTAGAAGCACATCATAAAGTAAAATATACCGATGAAGCATTGCAAGCAGCGGCAAACTTATCTGCACGTTACATTAATGATCGTTTCTTGCCGGACAAAGCAGTCGATGTGGTCGATGAGGCAGGTGCCTGTCATGTGTTATTGCCGAAATCAAAACAAACCGGTGTTATCGATGAAAAAATGATTGCGATGGTGGTGGCGAAAACAGCCCGTATTCCAGAACAAAACGTATCGCGTTCGGATAAGATTAAATTAAAAACATTAGAATCCGATTTGAGTTCGGTTATTTATGGGCAAGATCGTGCAATCAGTTCTTTGGTGACGGCTATTAAGTTGTCGCGGTCGGGATTGCGTGTAGGTGATAAACCGATGGGATCATTTTTGTTTGCGGGGCCAACGGGCGTGGGTAAAACAGAAGTGGCACGGCAGTTAGCGCGGATTATGGGCGTGGAGTTGTTGCGATTTGATATGTCAGAATATCAAGAGCATCATACGATTTCACGTTTAGTTGGCGCGCCTCCGGGCTATGTCGGATTTGATAACGGTGGATTGCTCACCGAAGAAGTGTACAAGCATCCACATTCCGTTATATTGTTAGATGAAATAGAAAAAGCACATGCGGATATTTATAACTTGTTATTACAAGTGATGGATCACGGGATATTGACGGATAGCAATGGACGTAAAGTCGATTTTCGACATACGATTATTGTGATGACAACAAATGCCGGCGCATCTGAGTTAACGCATACGCCGATTGGGTTTACAACTGCGCGGGATGTGACCGACAGTATGTCGGCGATTAAACGTGTATTTACGCCAGAATTTCGAAATCGGTTAGATTCAATTGTACAGTTTAAACATTTGGATGCAGCCACCATTGCCAGTGTTGTGAATAAGTTTTTAGGGGAGCTGTCTGAGCAGTTGTCTGCAAAACACGTGACACTGGATGTCAATGAAGATGCACGTTTATGGTTAGCCGAACATGGCTATGATCATGAAAACGGTGCACGACCCATGGCACGCTTGATCGATGAAAAGCTCAGAAAGTACTTGGCCGATGAATTGTTATTTGGGCGACTGTCAGAAGGCGGGCAAGTGAAAGTCGAGACTAAAAACGACGAGTTGGACATTGATATTCGGGAAACAGTGGTTTAATACATTGTAATAGGCTAATCTTTTTTCTCTTCTTTCCGTTCTTTGCCGCGGAAGATAATGCGGCCTTTGGAAAGATCATAAGGGGTCAGTTCAACGATCACGTCATCGCCGTTTAAAATGCGGATATAGTTTTTGCGCATGCGCCCCGAAATATGAGCGGTGACGGTATAACCATTTTCGAGTTTAACTCGAAACGTTGTGTTGGGAAGGACATCCGTCACAGTCCCCTTCATTTCAATGTGATCACCTTTCGACATAGTAATTCCTAGCATGTTTAGAATGCAGACATTATACCTGATAAAGGTTTGAGGTAAATAGTTTCGAAACCAAATACTTCTCTGCATCCAGCGCTGCCATACAGCCGGTTCCTGCCGAGGTAATTGCTTGACGATAGATGCTATCCGCGCAATCGCCTGCGGCGAAAACACCGGGGATGCTGGTCGTTGTCGCATGACCAGAGATGCCGCTGTTTACCGTGATATAGCCGTGCTTCATATCGAGTTGATGTTCAAAAATATGGGTATTGGGTGTGTGTCCGATTGCAATGAATACACCTTGTAAATCAATGTTTTTTGTCTTGTTTGTGTTGACGTTTTTGATGCGCATGCCATTGACGCCCTTGTGATCACCCAAGATTTCTTCTACAACAGAATTCCATTCAAGTGTGACGTTTTTAGTGTTTTGTAATTGACGCGTCAAGGTTTTTTCTGCGCGCAACTTATCGCGTCGGTGCACAACGATGACCTCAGAGGCGATATTTGCAAGATATAATGCTTCCGTGACCGCTGTATCGCCGCCGCCGATAACCGCGACCTTTTGATTGCGGAAGAAAAATCCATCACAAGTTGCACAAGCGGATACGCCTTTGCCTTTGTATTTTTCTTCTGACGATAATCCTAAATATTTTGCTGATGCGCCGGTTGCAACGATTAATGCATCGCAGGTATAGCTTTCTGTGTCGCCGACTAATTCAAAGGGATGTGATTTGAGATGGGTCGATTGGATGTGATCGTTAATGATGTTTGTATTGAGTCGTTTGGCGTGCGCGAGCATATTTTCCATTAAGTCTGGACCTTGAATGCCATCGGTTTCGCCAGGCCAATTATCAACGACCGTTGTTGTCATTAATTGACCACCCGGTTGAATTCCGGTGATTAACGTGGGTTCTAAATTTGCGCGAGCGGCATAAATTGCTGCTGTTAAACCTGCAGGTCCTGCGCCCAAAATAATCAAGCGATGATGTGTAGACATAGTATTACCTCTGCTTTAGATTAATGATATAGTAAAGAATTGTTTTGTAAATATTGGTGGAGAGAGTGTTGAAAAAACAAGCAGGAGTTCGGAAACAGCAATCCGATGAGCAAGAGGGGATTGTGCTGGTTGCAAAAAATCGCGTGAGAGAGGGCGTGTGGATATTATTACTAGCCATTTCGGCCTATTTATTGGTTGCGTTGAGTACATATCATAGCAGTGATCCAGGGTGGTCAACGTCTGGAGCAGGTGGCATGATTGTAAATGCAGGCGGTCGCGTAGGGGCTTGGGTAGCGGATGTATTTATTTCACTGTTTGGTTATGTGGCCTATATTTTGCCCGTGTTACTAGCCAGCTCAGGTTGGTTTATTTTGTTCAAAAAAGCGGGTGAAGAAGAGGGGGCGGCAGATTCTCACCAATTGTGGCGCATTGGTGGTTTTATTTTGTCCCTTTTGTCAGCTTGCGCATTGTTAGACTTCTATCAATCATTTTATGACAAGAATTATTTAGTTCATTTCGGCGGCATTTTTGGATATTTTATTGACATGCATTTGATTGGCTTGCTCAATGTAGATGGCACTGGATTAATATTGATCGCTTTTTTCTTGATAGGAGTTACTTTGTGCACAGGTTGGTCATGGATCAGTATTTGTAAAATATTTTTGAATGTAATACTTAAATTTTTCAAAAAGATATCGCGAACTTCTAGTAGATTACATTATAAATATTTGGCTTGGCGTGATCGTGGAAGAGACAAAAAACGCGTTATAAAAACGGCGGAAGCAGAAATGCTATCTAAGCCATTGGCACCGAGTATAGAGCATGAAATAGCATTAAAAGTACAAGACAACAAATTGATTAGTAATGATAATTTTGTAAAACATAAAGAGATTAAAGCAAAGCCAGGTCAGTTGCCGCCATTATCATTACTCGATGAGCCAGAGCAGCAAAATCTTAAAAAATATTCACCTGCGGACTTAGAGTCGCTGTCACGTGAGATTGAACAGCATTTAACAGATTTTGGCGTTGAGGCTACAGTTGTTGGTGTGCATCCGGGACCTGTGATTACACGATTTGAATTGCGGTTAGCGCCAGGGTTAAAGGTGAGTAAAATTTCATCATTGGTTAAAGATTTGGCAAGATCGTTGTCAGTGAGCAGCGTACGCATTGTCGAAGTAATTCCGGGCAAATCCGTGATTGGATTGGAGCTCCCGAATATCGATAGAGAGATTGTTCGATTAAAGAAGTTATTTAGTACGCCGTCTTATCAAGAAGCCTTTTCGCCTTTAACCTTAACATTGGGTAAAGACATTAGTGGGTATCCGGTGGTCGTCGATTTAGGAAAAATGCCGCATGTGTTGATTGCGGGAACAACCGGGTCTGGCAAATCGATGTGTATTAATGCGATGTTGTTCAGTATTTTATTTAAGGCAACGCCCGAGCAAGTGCGCCTTATTATGGTGGATCCCAAAATGCTTGAGTTATCCATTTATGATGGATTGCCACATTTATTAACGCCGGTGGTGACGGATATGCGCGAAGCGACAAACGCGTTTCGATGGTGTATTGCCGAAATGGAGCGACGTTATCAATTGTTAGCATCAGTCGGCGTTAGAAACTTGGCGGGCTTTAATCAAAAAGTGAAAGAGGCGAGCGACAAGGGCGAACCGCTATTAAACACCGTTGTAAAGCCGCTTGAGGCAGAAGCGCCGCCAGAACTAGAAACCATGCCAAATATTATCATTGTGGTGGACGAGTTGGCGGATTTAATGATGGTGACGGGTTATAAAGTAGAAGAATTAATTACACGTATTGCGCAAAAGGCTCGAGCAGTTGGCATTCATATGATTTTAGCTACGCAGCGTCCATCGGTGGATGTGATTACGGGGTTGATTAAAGCGAATATTCCAACGCGCATTTCGTTTCGCGTATCATCACGCATTGATTCACGCACGATTCTCGATCAAGCGGGGGCTGAGCAATTATTAGGTTATGGTGATATGTTGTATTTGCCGCCGGGCACGTCACATCCGATTCGTGTGCATGGTGGTTATGTGGCTGATGACGAAGTGCATCGTGTGGTAAAATATTTGAAGGCGCAAGGCGAGCCGGATTATCATGAAGAAATTTTAGAAAATCCAGTTGAAACAACAAATGGCGAGCCGGGGGAAGAAGCAGAGCAAGATCCGTTGTATGATGAAGCGATTGCGATTGTAACGGAATCACGTCGTGCGTCGATTTCATATGTGCAGCGACGTTTAAAGATTGGCTATAACCGTGCGGCGCGCATGTTAGAGGATATGGAAAGCGCTGGCGTTGTAACTGAAATGGGCGTGAACGGTAGTCGCGAAGTCTTAGCGCCGCCGCCGGTATCTGATTAATTGAATTCATGCAGCTCTCTAGCTCCGCAAAGCCACACTCTGAGCTGCTGCAAGCCAGTCGGGACGTGGGTTTTGGACATGCCATTTTCAGCAGCTCTGAGCTGCGTAAGGTAGGTAATACGCTATGAAACAAAAAATTGTTGCTATTATTTTTTTATTGTGTTTTTCATCGATTGGTTTCAGTAAATCTGCCAGCCGTGATTTGCAAAATCGGCTATCCAGTTTCAAAAGCATGCAAGCGAATTTTTCGCAAACAGTGGTGAGCGATAGTGGAAAGATGTTGCAAAAACTCACGGGTGAAATGGCTATTTTGCGTCCTGGTAAATTTTATTGGCATGTTCAAAAACCGATGGCACAAGTCATTGTGACAAATGGCCAACAACTTTGGATTTATGAACCCGATTTGGAACAAGTAACGGTTCGCGATTTACAAGAGAGCATTAGCCAAACGCCGGTGTATTTATTGACGCATTCACACGCGTATTTAAAAGATAATTTTAATATTAGCTATGATAAACATTATAAAGATGGTAATTGGTTTGATTTGAGGCCGAAACAAAAAAGTGATTTATTCGGCGATATTATTTTAGGATTTTACGACGATCAATTATTGCAAATGCAGCTCGATAGTCCATTGGGTCAGCATACGATTATACGATTTACGGATGTTCGAATTAATCCTAAATTAGATTCAATCATGTTTGATTTTCAAGCGCCCGCTGGCGTGGATGTGATTGATCAGACGACAGGGAAATCATGAATAAAACATCTGATACATTCGCGCCATTAGCGGCACGTTTACGTCCTAAAACGATTAATGAATATGTCGGACAAGAACATTTATTAGCCGTCGGCAAACCCTTGCGTGCCGCTATTGAAAATGGCTTATTGCATTCGATGATTTTTTGGGGGCCGCCGGGCACGGGCAAAACAACCTTGGCAAAAATTTTAGCGGGCAGCGCGAAAGCGCGGTTCGAACAGATTTCTGCAGTATTGGCCGGTGTTAAAGATATTCGCGAAATTGTGGCGCGTGCGCAACAAGCGCGAGAAATAAAACAAGCAACCGTTTTGTTTGTCGACGAAGTGCATCGTTTTAACAAAGCGCAGCAAGATGCTTTTTTGCCCTATGTTGAAGATGGCACAGTGACATTGATCGGTGCGACAACCGAAAATCCTTCATTTGAAATCAATAACGCGTTGTTATCGCGCACACGTGTGTATGTGTTAAAAATGTTGTCCGAAGAAAATATATTAGACATCATCGATCGTGCTTTAACAGATAAAGATAATGGGTTTGGTGAGCAAAAAATTAATTTTCCAGACAGGTTTCGTCAACTGTTAGCGCAAACAGCCGACGGCGATGCGCGGCGTGCGTTAAATTTTTTAGAAGTCGCGATTGATTTTGCACGCACCGGTGAAGATCAAGTTGAGATAACAGAAGATATTATAAAAGAAGTTATTCGGCACGGTTGGCGACGTTTTGATAAAGGAGGCGAATATTTTTATGATCAGATTTCTGCGCTGCATAAATCGGTACGTGGATCTGATCCGGATGCTGCATTATATTGGTTTGCGCGCATGCTAGATGGTGGTTGTGATCCATTATATCTTGCTCGACGTATTGTGCGCATGGCGAGTGAAGACATTGGCAATGCCGATCCGCGTGCATTGCAGTTAACATTAAATGCTTGGGATACCTACGAACGATTGGGCAGTCCAGAAGGAGAGTTAGCAATAGCACAAGCGCTTGTTTATATGGCTTGTGCGGCAAAGAGCAATGCGGTTTATATTGCGATGAAAAAAGCAATGCATGATGTTAAAGAATACGGCACGTTAGAAGTGCCGTTACATATTCGCAATGCGCCGACAAAACTCATGAAAGGGTTAGGATATGGCAAAAATTATCGTTATGCGCATGATGAACCCAATGCTTATGCGGCGGGTGAAAATTATTTTCCTGAGGGGATGCCACGAGGCCATTATTACGAGCCTGTCGATCGCGGTCTTGAGATCAAAATCAAAGAAAAGCTCGCTAAACTACGCGAATTAGACAAAACATAAACACAACTGACGTCAAAAACAACATTACGCAACTGCAACACAGCTGCGTAATGTCCGATGGTTAACACTATTATTACCACTCAGTTAAGAGTGTTTTTATTAAACAGGATTGTTAAGACAAATCAAAGATTATTTCTTTTTTTTGTCTGTTCCTTTGTCATTACCATCTTTTTTGCTAGGACAACAACTCATAGTCTTTCTCCTTTTGTAGGGTTACTATAACCCAAGCGAATTGTAATGCTTTTTGTGCCCGAGATTACATTTATTTTTAAAAAGAAGTTAAAAAAAATAGTTGCTTTTTTCTCAAAATAGAGAGTAAATGAGTGGTTATATTTTGACCCGTATAGAGTTTAGGGTCTGTTACAAAACAACTTGGACATATAGCGCCCAGATTGGTAGCAGATTTAAACGTTCTGATTGAAGAAAAATACGCGCATAGTTTTACTATGTAAGTGTTTTTCTGAATGAAGAACGTTTAAAGATGCTGCCAAGATGGGAGGCTAGATGTTCAAGTTATTTTGTAACAGACCCTTAGGTAGTATTGACATGTTGTCTGCTTTATCCCGACGAACAATCGTTTCAAATCCATGGATGATTTTTTTGTCTACGGCGTTTGTTGTTTCATTAGCCGTTATTGATGCGGGTGTCATTAATGTCGCATTACCGATATTGTCTCACTATTTTGACGTGAACTTTCAGATCATTCAATGGTTGATTACGGCATATTTATTTGCTGTCTGTCTTATGATCCCAATTGCGGGTCGGTTGAGCGATGTATTTTCTAAGCGTCAAACTTATCTGTTTGGCATTGCTGTTTTTATTATAGGTTCTTTTTTATGTTCCATTGCGACGCAAATTCATGAGTTCATTTTTTTTCGCGTGATACAAGGGATTGGAGCTTCTTTTATATTAGCAAATACGCAAGCCATTTTGATGCATACTTTTCCTCAAGCATTGCGTGGGCGTGCGTTGGGTATTAATTCAATGATTGTTGCGTGTGGTGCTATTGTTGGACCTAGTTTAGGCGGATTTTTAATTCAATTTTTAGGATGGCGTTCGATTTTTTATATTAACATTCCCATAGGCTTATTGGGATATTTGGGGACATTTATCTATTTAAAACAGGATGAAAAAACCACGAGGGAGCAGATAGATTTTTCGGGGATGGGATTATTTGCGATTTCTTTATTGTTATTTTTAAGTCTTTTGAGTCACGAGGAATTATGGCGAGCGGGGTATATTACCTATTTACTTGTTATCCTGTTTTTTGTTTTTAGTGCGTTATTTATCAAAAGAGAATTAACTGTGCTCATGCCTTTTATTACATTATCGCTTTTTCGAATTTATTCTTTTTTGTTTGGCACCGTGAATATGTTTTTTATGAATCTGATATCTATGATAAATTCAATTTTATTGCCTTATTATTTGATGAGCGTTAAATTATTTAACCCGGCGATAGTGGGTTTGTTCTTGTTAATTTCCCCTTTGTTTGTGGGTGTGTTTGCGCCATTAAGTGGTTATGTGGGCGATCGAACACAGCGTTTTATTTTTCTTCAGCAGCTAGGTGCTGTGGGTTTTATTATTGCATTATCATTGATTAGTCTATATAATTTACATACATCAATACTCTTTGTTGTGATCTCGCAGTCATTGCTTGGCATCGGGATGGGCATCTATTTATCGCCAAATAATTATTTAACCTTTTCAGATGTGAGTTCTACAAAAATAGGTGTGGCGAGTGGATTGGCTGCTTTTGCTAGAAATTTTGGACGGATTATTGGGGTGACATTATGTTCCGCTGTATTACAGATCGCTCGAGCGATGCTGTTAAAAAATGCAACCGGCCAGTTAGTGCATTATCCGCAGGTCATTGTGTTAAGCAATAAAATTTTAATGATTTTGTCGATTGTTTTTTCAGTAGGGATATTATTTTTGTCATCTGTAAATACAGTAGAAAAAAAGAGGGTTTAATATGCGGTGTGTTTCATACGTAGCGGCACGCAATTATCCCATTGCCTTATTGGCGACGAAGCTTAAACAAGAGGGCTATAAGATTAATTTATATCGCAATAAAGTGCTGTATATTTTTTCCAAATCGCTTTCGGTAGAGGCCTATTGTTTTGATCACGGTTGTTTAGTGTGTTGGGGAATGTTGCGTCGACGGGAACAGGAATTATTAGCCCTTATTAATTCTTTTGCAACGCAATTATTGGATAAGATTGAGAAAAATTTCCATGTATTTCGCTATGCGAAACAAACTGAAATAACAATAGGGCCGCATTTTGATATGGAGCTGATCTCATTGGAAGCGAAAGATGATGACATTAAATTTGCGATTTCGTATGGTTTGGCGCAATCGGCAAAATTAGAATTTTACGAAGATATGACACAATCATTGATTAAAAAATTCGAAGAAATTCCTCGCCAATTAGCAGAAAAAGGGAAAATTATTGCCAGCAAACAGATGATTTCTCAAGCGATGGGCGAGATTTTCTCACATAAAAGTTCTATTAATTTGTCGAGCGAATATTTAGATATTCCGGAATATTTTTGGGAACATTCAAGCGGTGCTTCTTATTATTTGATGACCGAAAAATATTTCGATATTAAACAACGTGTTTCTGCGCTTAATCAAAAGTTAAATGTTTTGCAGGATCTTTTTGATATTTTATCTAACCAATTGCAATATCGCCATTCGACTTTTCTTGAATCTGTGATCGTTTATCTCATTTTAATCGAGATTGTTTTAATGGTGATTTTTTATTTTGTGCAGCATTAATTCCAACGCTGCCCCCGATAGTCAGAGCAATCCGAATGAAAATTTATTAAATAAAAATCCCCGCTCTGCAAGCAGGCGGGGTATTTTTATTTCTTTTATTGATCGCCTGCGCGAAGTAAATTCGCGCTCGGCGACTAAAGGGGAGAGGCGACTCTCCCCTTTAGAAACCCCATGCGTAAAGTACCCGCGGCAAGCCGCGGCGTATTTGCTTCGCAATGAAAATTGAATATTTTTTTATAGCTCTGAGCTGCTCAAACCCACGCCACGCCTATCTTGCAGCAGCTCAGAGCAAAAATGTAAGCCATATCTTATCGTTTGTAATCCACCTAGCTCTGAGCTGCTGCAAGCCAGGCGTGGCAAGCATCTCAGGAGGCCTCTTGTTGGCAGCTCTGAGCTGCGGAATGGCAAAACTTTTGTTATACTCGATCCGACACTAATTAACGAAAGGATAGGGCATATGCTCGATGTAAAATATTTGCGCGATAATTTATCAGTTGTGGCGAAAAACTTAAAAAAGCGTGGCTTTGATTTGGATACAGCCGAGTTTCAACGCTTAGAAACGGCTCGTAAAAAATCCCAGGTCAAAGCAGAAGACTTGCAGGCCAAACGCAATGAGCGTTCTAAATTGATTGGTCAGGCTAAAGCAAAAGGCAAAGATATCAAGCCATTACTTGCCGAAGTGGCTAGCTTAGGCGATGAATTAAAAGCCGCTGAAGATGCGCTAAATCAAATTCAAGATCAACTCAATGAATTTTTATGGAATATGCCCAATCTGCCACATGAATCAGTACCTGCCGGGCTAGACGCAACTAAAAACGTTGAAGTGCGCAAGTGGGGTGACATCCCTAAATTTGACTTTAAACCCAAAGATCACGTCGATTTGGGTGAGCAATTGGGATTAATGGATTTTGAAACCGCTGCCAAAATGTCTGGTTCACGTTTTGTTGTTTTGTATGGAAAATTCGCGCAGTTACAGCGTGCGCTCATTCAATTTATGATAGAAGTGCATACCGAAGAGCATCAATATACAGAAGTTTCCGTGCCGTATTTAGTAAATAAAGATGCGCTCTTTGGTACCGGTCAATTGCCAAAATTTGAAGCAGATTTATTTAAAGTGAAAGGCGAAAATGAGTTATATTTAGTTCCAACCGCCGAAGTGCCGGTGACTAATATCGTGCGCGATTCTATTATTGAAGAAAAACATTTGCCTGAAAAATTTGTTTGTTATACCTCATGTTTTCGCAGCGAAGCGGGTTCTTATGGAAAAGATACGCGTGGGATGATTCGCCATCATCAATTTGAAAAAGTTGAGCTCGTACGTATCGTGAAGCCGGATGATTCCTATACGGCATTAGAAGAGTTAACCTCAGAAGCTGAATGTATCTTGAAGAATTTAAAACTTCCGTACCGCGTGATGAGTTTATGTGCGGGCGATATAGGGTTTTCGGCGGCGAAAACCTATGATTTAGAAGTGTGGTTGCCCAGTCAAAATTGTTATCGCGAAATTTCGTCCTGCAGTAACTTTGAAAGTTTTCAGGCGCGCCGCATGCAAGCGCGCTGGCGTAATCCCAAAACTAAAAAGCCTGAATATGTGCATACCTTAAATGGTTCTGGTTTGGCCGTGGGTCGTACGTTGATTGCGATTGTAGAAAACTATCAAGACAAAGATGGTCGCATTCACATTCCGGAAGTGCTGCAGCCGTATATGAATAATCTTAAGGTAATTTAAGTCTGATCCCCGGGCTCCATGAGCCCGGAGGACAATTAAAATTAATTCCGATTCCCTGAAAAGATTGACAAGATCTGTAATAGACTCACAAAAATATTAAATAACGCCACATATAATCCCACTGTTGCCATGATATAGCTGGTTTCCCCGCCGTTGATAATCATGCTGGTTTGAACCAAAATATATCCCGAACTGATCAGAATAAAAACGCCCGAGATTAATGTCATGAAAACGGGTGATTGAAAGAAAAACGTTAAAATACCCATCAAAAATGCCACAATGAATGCAGCAAAAATAAATCCTGCCATGTAACTAAAATCTTTTTTTGTGGTTAACGCATAAGCCGACAACGCAAAAAAGATGATGCCTGTGCCACCAAAGGCGGTTAAAATCATTTGGCTGCCGTTGCTAAATCCATTGATATAGAAATTTAAAATGGGTCCTAATGTATATCCCAACAATCCCGTTAAGGCAAAAACAGCGAGAATTCCCCAGCGACTTTTGCGCAAAGCAGACGTTAAAAATAGGAGAGCGAAATAGCCGATAATCATTAAGATAGGATTAACCGGTGCTGCGCCAGAGACCATTGACCAAGCTGCTGCTAAGGCGCTAAACAGTAAGGTCACGGATAACAAAGCATATGTTTTGCGTAATACACTGTTGGCGCTTAAGGCCGATGTATTGCGTTTTACTAAAGATTCTTGAAAGCTCATAAATCACCTCATGAAGTTATTGGTACGCGTATTCTATCATATTTTATTGGTTTGTCTAAGAATTATTAAAATCAATAGGTTACGAATTTATTTTTATGTGAACGTTCATGTTTGGCGTTCAACAACTCGGCTGCAAGCGGCCGAGTTCTTGAAATGTGATGAGATTTAGGCTTATTTTATGTAAGGTTTTTTAATAGAATTGCTTTGCTCTTGAATTACTTTGCTGTATGCTTTGGCTTACAAAGATGCATGTCTGAAGCGGCACAGACCGGAGAGGTGGCAGAGTGGTCTATTGCGACGGTCTTGAAAACCGTTGAGCCCGCAAGGGCTCCGGGGGTTCAAATCCCTCCCTCTCCGCCAAGTAATGTTGTAACCCGCCGTTGTCGGGTTACAACATTATTTATGCGAGGATTCTTCAATTAACTAAAAAGGAAGCAAATTATGTCCAGGGGAATTCGATTGATGATCGTGGATGATCTGAAATTTATTCGTCAGGGAACGATTGCCTTGTTAAAGTCCGAAACCTCGGACATTGAAGTAGTTGGAGAAGCAGAAAGCGGTGAAGATGCTGTGCGTTTGGCACGAGAATGCCAGCCTGATGTTGTGTTAATGGATTTACAAATGCCGGGGATGGGAGGTATGGAAGCAACGCGCAAGTTGATTCGGATTAATCCCGAGATGAAAATTTTAGCCTTGACGGTTTGTCAAAGTGATATTTTTCCGACTCGATTATTAGAAGAAGGAGCTTCCGGTTATATTACAAAGGATTGTGATATTAAGGAAGTCGTTCGCGCTATTCGCGAAGTGTTTGCTGGCAAGCGTTATATTAGCCCTTCAATTGCGCAAAATCTTGCATTAAGACGTTATGCAGGCAAAGATGCGACGCCATTTGATTCGTTATCAGAGCGCGAGTTGCAGGTGATGATTATGATCACGAAAGGTGAAAAACCACAGCTTATCGCGGATACGTTACACTTAAGTCCTAAAACGGTTAACACCTATCGCTATCGTTTGTTCGAAAAATTAGGTGTTAAAAGCGATGTTGAATTGACCTTGCTGGCATTGCGTCAAGGGATTGTCGATGGCGGCTAGCATTGTCGCCGGCATGATACGTATAAAATTATGTTTGACCACAAAACGATTCTTTCCACATTAACCACTTGCCCGGGTGTTTATCAGATGTTTGATCGGGAAGGGCGTTTGATTTATGTGGGCAAAGCCAAAAATCTCAAAAAACGCGTTACGCAATATTTTCAAAACAAACGGCAAGATCCAAAAACAATTACGCTCGTGGGTCAAATCGCATCGATAGCAGTAATTGTGACACAAACCGAAAGTGATGCGTTGTTGCTCGAAACTGATTTGATTCAAAAACACCATCCGCACTATAATATCGACTTTCGAGATGATAAAAGTTACCCGTATATTGCCCTATCAAAAGACGATTATCCGCGTCTTTTTTCTTATCGCGGTGCGCGCAAAGAATTGGCGTATTATTTTGGCCCCTATCCGCACGGCGGCTATGTCAAATCAACCGTGATGTTGTTGCAAAAGCTCTTTCGCATTCGTTCGTGTAAAAATACTTTTTTTAAATCGCGCACACGACCTTGTTTGCAATATCAAATTGGCCGCTGTTCGGCGCCTTGCGTGAATTTTATTTCGCAAAAAGATTATGCGAATGATATCCGTTACGTCAAATTATTTTTAGAAGGTAAAAATCAAGAAATCATCCAAGAATTGACGCGACGAATGAACGCTGCTTCAATACAGTTGCAATATGAAGAAGCGTTGCGTTATCGCAATCAAATACATGAGCTGCGCGAGATACAAAAGACGCAAACGCTGCGTGTAAAAAATTCGAACATTGATGTGGTGGCGATTTCACAAAAGCTCGGATTATCTTGTGTTTCTATTTTGATGATTCGGTTTGGACGCGTGTTGGGCTGTAAAACATTATTTCCAAAGCGCAATATCAATGCGAATTTGTCTGAGGTGTTAACGGGGTTTATTCAACAGTATTATTTGAATTTGTCTGCCGAAGAAATGCCGAATGAAATCATTGTTAATGATAAAATTGATCAGCTAAAATTAATTAGCGCGGCGATCAATACAAGGGTGAAGCATAAGGTCGCTATCAAACAACATGTAAAAGGGGCGCGTGCCGCGTGGATCAATATGGCATTCTCTAGTGCGCAACAAGCACTGACAACACGCCTGTCGACGAATGCTGATATTCACCAAAAATTATTAGATTTAAAGGAATTTTGTAAACTGTCGCACGCGCCAAAACGTATCGAATGTTTTGATATCAGTCATACGATGGGTACTGAAACCATCGCGTCTTGTGTTGTCTTTACGGATCGTGGGTTAATTAAAAAAGATTATCGTCGTTTTAATATTGACAATATCACGCCCGGTGATGATTATGCGGCGATGCAACAAGCGATGCGTCGACGTTATGCGCGATTAAAAAAAGAAGAAAAACCGTTGCCGGATATTGTGATTGTGGATGGCGGTAAAGGTCAATTGACGCAAGCGATGAACGTGTTTGAAGAATTGCAAATTGATGATGTGATGTTAATGGGTATTGCAAAGGGAGAAGGGCGAAAAGTTGGCTTAGAAACCATTTATTTTTCACATACCAAGCAACCATTTCATTTGGAGATGGATTCGTTAGCGTTTCGATTGATTCAACAAATACGCGATGAGGCGCATCGATTTGCCATTACCGGACATCGCGCAAAACGTAATAAATATCAACGCCATTCTATTCTGGAAGATATTGCGGACATTGGCAAAAAACGCCGTCTTGCATTATTAACGCATTTTGGTGGTTTGCAAGGCGTCAAAAATGCCAGTGTTCAAGATTTATCGAAAGTGTCTGGCGTGAGCCAAACGCTTGCTCATCAGATTTACGATGCTTTGCATGGCAAGGTAGAATGAAGTTTGTTATGATGTCGCCCAACATCGTCAGGTGATTAAGGATTTTACTATGCGACTGCCCATGACATTGACGTTTACACGGTTATTATTAATTCCTGTTTTCGTGTTGGTGTTTTATTTGCCTTCTAAGTGGGCTAATTTTTTTGCTGCTATTATTTTTGCATTAGCTGGCATCACTGATTGGTTAGATGGTTATTTAGCACGACGCTTGAAGCAGTCTTCATCGTTTGGTGCATTTTTAGATCCGATTGCGGATAAGTTAATGGTTGTTATTGCATTAATTTTTATGGTTGGTAATCCCTATTTTCATGATATTGCGTTGCCCGCTGCCATTATCGCTGGCAGGGAAATTACCGTGTCTGGATTGCGCGAATGGATGGCAGAACTAGGCAAACGTGCGAGCGTCGCCGTCAGTTATGTGAGCAAAGTGAAGACAACCATGCAGATTGTGGCGATCGTGACCCTGTTGGTTGCTACGCCAATAATGCCCAAATTTTTGACAGATATAGGCTATGTTTTGTTATATATCGCTGCTGGGCTGACTTTATGGACAATGTGCATGTATTTGAAGGCCGCCTGGCCCGATTTCACGATAGAGTAGATTATTGAATCAAGGGTTTGCTTGACAGAACGCGCTGCTTGATTAGAATACGTGGGCTGATTAGTTGCGGGAATAGCTCAGTGGTAGAGCACAACCTTGCCAAGGTTGGGGTCGCGAGTTCGAGCCTCGTTTCCCGCTCCAGTTATATTAACGGTAGGCTGGGCCAAACGAAATGTAGGTTGGCGCTGAGCGGAGCGAAGCCCAACATTGTTGGATAAAATTGTTGGGCTTCACTCCGCTCAGCCCAACCTACGAGCTCAGTTGAACAGACCCTAGGTTTCGGCTGGGTGGCAGAATGGTCATGCAGCGGTTTGCAAAACCGTGTACGCCGGTTCGATCCCGACCCCAGCCTCCAAGATACACCCCATAGCCCGGGTGGCGGAATAGGTAGACGCAAGGGACTTAAAATCCCTCGGGAGTCAAATCCCATGCCGGTTCGATTCCGGCCTCGGGCACCAGTATCAAGAGTTTTATCGGTTTGTTCATTTTTTGTCTAATTTTATTTCTTAAAATGGCACACTGGTGGATCAGACCCGCCGCTTCTGTTCATTAAACAAAGGTAAGTTGCTTAACGATGGTGGTGAATAGCGCCACAGACCATCCTTGCAAATCCGATGTGTTTTTGATGAATTTTTTAATATCGTTTTTAGCTTGTGTAATATCTAATTGTTGGATTTTATTCATTAGTAATTGTTTTACAGTGCTAGGCTCAAGTGGCGATTTTTCCTTATAGTAACCGAATTGTCTTAAACGTGCTTCTAAATGTACAAGATGTAGCGGAGTTTGTCTTTGTGCAAACCATACAAAATCATACCAATCTCGGCCTTTGACACGTGTTTGCCACTGACGACCCAGTACGGCTGAAAGTTTGCCCGCAAATAAGTCTGGTAAACAATAGGATTTTACCCAAAAAGGAATTGGTCGAATCAGTGTTTTTGTCTCGGTGTTAAAATGTCCGGGCGGATCGATATCAATTTCTAATTTTATTTTCATTTGTTTTTGTTGGTGAACGACTTGTTGAATAGCAGGGGGTGCATGAGTGCGTATTAAATGTGTTTGCGTGTTGGCTTTTAAAAACGCGGATTGAATATCTGTATCGATATTTTTTTCTTTCATTTGAATGGTCGTGTCAAATCCAAATGCCTGTAGTTCGCTTTGAATCGCATTTAAATAAGCATCTAGATTAAATTGTTTGTTGGGCTTTAAAAGTGAAAAATCTAAATCTTCACTGAATCGATTTAATCGGTATAAAATGCGCAATGCCGTTCCACCGTAAAATGCAGCGTGCTCAAAAAATTTAGCACGCCATAATCCTGCCAGCGCAATTTCTTGCATGATTTCCTTTAAGGCATTTTCGTAATCAATATCGGTTTTACAATGATATTCAGCAAGCATGGCAAGAATGACTTCATCCATTATAAACCTCTTTTTAATGTGTTAAAAAATAATGTGACGATGGGGTGGCAATAGGTTTGTGCGATTTTTTCTAAACGATTTAAATTTAAAGTGTTGATCGCATCAGTTTCTATGCGCATATTATCTATTAAGTGCGTCCGCATATCAGAGAGTGTTTTGATATCATGGTATTGTATTAATGTATCGGCGATGGCTTTTTCTGGTGACGCAATAAGGAGTCGAATATTATCACGAAACGGTTGCCAGTCCACACCCACTCGAAATCGTTTAAGATTCAGATAGGTGTAGTCGAATATGCCGAATGGGGTGGTAAAGTGTTTGTTGCGTTTACAGGTCATAGAGGTGACGGTAACGACGCGCTCGGGAATCAGATTGTAATATTGCAGCGCATATTCTTGTGAGATGTAAGAGGGGCCATAGATTAGATTGGCCAATAGTTCGAGGCAAATCGGTTCATCGCGATAGCTGTCCCCAAGCACATAGAGGCCCTTTTTGACGCGGATTAGTGTACCTGTTTTGAGCAAGGTGTTGATTTTGCGATGAGGGGCCTTATAGTGCTTCAAATAGGACATCAAATGTAAATAATCAATGATGTCATGCAGCGTATATTGTCGGATATCTTCCATAAAATGCTCCAGTAACTTACATATTATGTAACATACTGGTTAAAAAAGCAAGAATTTTAATGTAGCTAATTGATTGTAAACGACTCGAGAGTGCATGAAAGTGCGCAAAAAATTGAAGTAGTCGATCTTAAATACCTTTAAAAATTAAGGGGAGAGTTGACTATTTTACTGCTCGCGCTTAAAATCCCTCGGGAGTCAAATCCCATGCCAGTTCGATTCTGGCCTCGGGCACCATATTTTCAATAAGTTACAACATTTTTCCAAAAAACTGAAATCCACAAAAAAATGAAAGGGGATATTTGATGCAAGAATGGGATAAAATCTTTGAAAAAGAAGGGGTATTTTTCACGAAGCCGCAAGCGGATATGCCAAAAGTTGTGCGGTTATTTAAAAAGAACAAGGTGAAAAGAATTTTGGATCTTGGTTGCGGTACAGGAAGGCATGTTGTTTATTTAGCGAAGAAAGGGTTCGATGTTTACGGTTTGGACGAATCAAAAACGGGTATTAAAATCGCCAAGGAATGGTTGAAAAAAGAAAATCTGACGGCGGGCTTTAAGCTTGCCAATCATTATGATGTGTTACCGTATAAAGACAATTTTTTTGATGCCATCGTGTCTACGCAAGCACTTCATCACGGAAGAACAAAAGAAGTCGAAAAAGTAATTTCGGAAGTGTGTAGAGTTTTGAAACCTGGCGGGATGATTTTTATTACAGTCACCAAAAAACTTTCAAAACAAGAGTTGGAAAACAGTCCTTTCCCCATTCCGAAAAGCAAGTTGATCGAAAAAAATGTTTATGTACCGCTCGAAGGTCATGAAAAAGGATTGCCGCATTTTTTATTTAACAAAACGCGGGTTCGAAAAATGTTCGCTGAATTTGCTATTCAGGATATCCATTATACCGATCGGCATTGTTGTTTTGTTGGAATCAAGAAAAGGATAGTCATTTAAACGGGTTTTAAGCGTCATCTATCATGAATTTTCAGCTGTTATTTAATTGCTAGGGAGTTGGCGGAGATGGGACATTTTTTCTCAAAACAGAAATCTGCTAGTGATCGTTCGCAACGATTTTCTGAATATGATGGGAGATCTACTTATGCGCCGCCTCCAGCTGCTGTTTATAGATCAGCGCATGGACGGGACGATGACGTTTATGGTGCGTATCGTGGATCTGGGGAGCGGTCGGGTATGCAAAGATCGAGCGTCACAGCGAGTACTTCGGCTGCTGCTGCACCGCCGCTGCCACCCAGTGCATTTTTTCAGGAGTCCGCAAGACAAAGAGATAGTGTTGTGCCATATGGCGCAGGCGCGGGTTATTATACTGATGTAGATGATACTGATGTAGATGCCGTTGATTACTACCAGGCTCGAGAAAAAAGATTTGTTGCGAGAGAACTTTCTCCCACTAAACCCGCACGAGGACAAGAAAAAATTGGCAGAGAAAAACCCTGGCATCCTAAAGGGAAGAAAGCATTTGGTCTGTATGCCTGCTCTTGTGGTCATCGTTGGAGTAGCGCACATAGTTGGTCAGATACACCACAGGCGTGCAAAGAATGTGGAGAAGACGTTTTGCCCTATAAACAAAGACCCCCACAGCAACGAGCAGATGATAAAAAATCTAGTGCGCCACATTTAGAAGCGTTATGTGGAAAATGTCAGGAATTGGGAAGATCCTGTACTTTGTTCATGCAACATTCTAAATCAACAGCACATCCCAATGATATGATGATTAAAGGCTTGCCGCCTGATATTACAGAAACAAAACTAACTCAAATATTCAGACCGTATGGTTCTATTTTGCGTGTCTATCTGCCACCGCCCAATCCTCAATTTTCTCATCGCATTGCATTTATCACTTTTCAAAATCCTGCTGCGGCCTTAAGAAAGTTTAATGCACTAGTAGATGTATCCACAGAGGCAGGTACTTCTTATGGGTATGGACAATAGAGATTTAAGTGGCGTTCGCAGTAGCCATCGCGTGAAATATCCGGGTTAAGTGTTACCCTCTTTTTTTTACAGTTGTTTTGTTCATTTTATTGACTTTATGTTGCTCTCTGAGCGAGACTGTAACTATTGTGGTTATATGGATGTAAGTAATGCAACTGCGTCAGTTTTTGGTAACAGCAGGGATATGTCTAGTTTTTGCGCAATCCGTATATGCGCAACAAGCTGCCCTTACTCTTCCTGATGCTGCAGAAGCGGGCGGTGCTTTGCCTCAAGTCACGCAACCGTTGCTTCCTCATGAAAAATTAAAAGAAGAGAAGAAAGAAGAGAAAAAACCGCCTGCCGAGAAGAAAAAAGAAATCTTGATTCCTGTTAAGCAATTTGAACTATTGGATATACAAGTATTTCCGCGTTTGGGTATTACCAAAGAAAAAGTGAATATCTTGCTGAACGGATTACAAAAGAAATTTTTGGAAAAACACAACAACAAAGGCGTTACGCTCGTTGAAGTTCACACGATCGCAAATACGCTGACGGCTTATTATCGATCGG
>Ga0155964_155_pt1 | contig 23893 bp, 20 predicted proteins | sample RifCSPlowO2_02_FD_107618 | JGI IMG/M metagenome (GOLD analysis project Ga0155964, IMG submission 107618) | Gammaproteobacteria bacterium RIFCSPLOWO2_02_FULL_42_9 | reverse complement strand
GATGAGGTATTAAAAAGACTTTTCAGTTTGCGCTTGCCTGTGTTGGCGGTGGGATTAGGTATTTATTTGCCGATGTCCGCATCGATGCCGGTGGTGATTGGCGGTCTGTTATCGTATGTCGTTGGGCGCGTGTTACATACACGTTATGGGATTGTGACGGATGGTCACGAAGCGCATGCGAGCGTTGGACTGCAAAAAACAATTTTATTGGCGTGTGGATTGGTGGCGGGCGCCACATTGATGGGTGTTGTGTTGGCGATTCCGTTTGCATTAAAACGTAGTGCAGATGCATTGCGATTAGTGCCCAATAGTTTCGCAGGTGTTGCTGCTATTCTTGCGACGATCATGACCCTATTATTGTGTTATTGGATTTATGATGTTGCCGTTCGCGCGGAAAAAAATAAATATTAAAATCCTCAGCTCAGAGGTAAGCGAAGCGAAGCTTCGCGTCCTCTGAGCTGAGACCGACCTGTTCGCATGAGCTAGGAAGCGAAGCGAAGCTTCGCGTCCTCTGAGCTGAGACCGACCTGTTCGCATGAGCTAGAGTATGTAGGTTGGGCCGTGAGGCCCAACAAATTATTCCTGTTGGGCTTCGCTTCGTTCGCTCAGCCCAACCTACATTTTATTTAGCCCAGCCTACCGCGCTCCGCGTCCTCTGAGCTGATCACGCCACGGCGTGAAAGAAGCAGTTTTTCCATGGCAGGCAAAAAAATAGACTATTTCTGTAGCCTTAATATTTCCTTAAGATTTATATCCTACAATTCATGTTACGTCGATGGCGTAATTATTTATCTTATTAATTCAATCGGTTAAATACAATTTAGATAAGCAATCGCCGCTGTTGCCTATGGGGCTATGTGCTGCGATGGCTGGAGGGGAAATAGCATGAATTTTTTTAAAAAGGTCAAAACGTTTTTTAAATATGCAACAATTTTGCCAAGATACAATCTTGAGCCACCACGAGAGGGGATACACAGCTTCTTTCGTTCTGTTTCTTCTGTATTCGGTCGTATATCACCACTTCCCGGTATGTATGCAGGCGGATACTTTGGCTTTTTTATATTAGCGCCGATAATTAAAGCGGCGTTGATTGCGATTGGGGTTGGCGTGGTGGCGGGTACAGTTTTAAGCACGATTGTGGGTTTCGGTATAGTTGTATTGGGCCTGTTGTTGCCACCCGCCATCACTTTAGCCTTATCGATTGCGATTGAAACTGGCGTGATGGCAGTCAGAGAAGCAGAAACGATTACTCAAAATTTATTTAATCATTTTGTGGGGTTGGGAGTAGAAGCGCAAATGGCTTATTTGAACCAGATACCGCATAATTTTGGTGGTGTGGCGCGGTTTCAGAGTGTCATTGAGGATTTTCTTTATTTAGCACAACAACAGTTGCAGGATGTGACGTTAACGCCGGAGCATAGGGTGAGGATAGCGAGTGCTTTGTGCACTATATTAGTGGTGGCAAGAGAGTCAGCTCAGCCCGCTGATTTGATACAAAACATTAACCGCATGGTGCCGGCAGAAACGCATCAAAGAATATATGGTGCCATCAGTACAGTGAGTTTGTCTCGTTTATGTGAAGCAAAAATGGTATTGGAAGGTAAAGAGCAAGAACTCGTCGCATATAGCCATGGCATGCCGCTCTTTTTTAATCGAGCGACTGCCATACCTGTTAACGCCGACGAAAGCACACCCTTATTAGGAGCTGGTGCCGGCTCAGTAGCAGTCGAGATAAATAGAGATGATGCTGATGATAGCGAAAGTGCACCTTTGTTGGGGGCTGGTGCCGGCAGATGAGATAACACGCTTGAAATATCGTGTTATTCGCATTTTAAACAATCCCGCCATCTTTTAACAATGCCATAATCGAAGGCTTACGTCCGCGGAATTTGATAAATGCTTTCATCATGTCACGTGAGCCGCCGATTTCTAAAATATTATGCAAAAATGATTGACTGATTTCTTCATCAAACAATCCATGTTGTTTGAATAGCGCAAAGGCATCGCACGATAATACTTCTGCCCATTTGTAACTGTAATAACCCGCCGCATAACCGCCAGCAAAAATATGCGAAAAACTATTTTGAAATCGATTAAACGCCGGCGGCTTAATGACTTCACATTGCTGTCGTATGTTTTGTAATATTTTTTGGATTTGATTTTTTTGTTTTGCGTTATATTCGTGATGAATGCGCATGTCAAATAGTGCAAAGATAACTTGTCGCATGCTGTACATGCCGGTTTGAAAAGTTTTGCTGATGAGTAATTTTTTATGCATCAATGCCGACATTTTTTGGCAGGTGTGATAATGTTTTGTCATCAAATCTAAAATCTGTTTTTCCCAACAAAAACCTTCCATAAATTGACTCGGTAATTCAACCGCATCCCAGGGAACCCCGTTCATGCCGGACGCGCCGAGCTCATCAACGGTGCTGAGCAAATGATGCAAGGTATGTCCAAATTCGTGAAATAATGTGGTGACTTCTTCATGCGTGAGCAATGTTGGCTGATTTCGTTGAGGCGGTGTAAAATTACAATTTAAGAAGGCCAGAGGCAATTGGACGCGGCCATCTTTTAAAATGCGTCGATTGCGACATTCGGCCATCCAAGCGCCGCCGTGTTTTTTGGGTCGCGCATATAAATCGGCATAAAATGCACCGCGTGCGGTGTTGGTTTTGTCATAGATTTCAAAATAACGAACGTCTTTATGCCAGCGATTGACATTCTGTTTTTCAATGATGGTTATGCTATAGAGTTTTTGGGTAAGCTCGAATAACCCGCTGATGACTTTGTCGACAGGGAAATAATTACGAAATTGCTGTTGTCGGATTTTATATTTTCGATATTGCATTTTTTCGCTGTAATAGGCAATATCCCAGACCTCGAGCTTTTCGATGCCGTAATGCTTTTGCACAAAATCTTGTAATGTTTTAAATTCTTTTTTTGCGAGTGGTTTAATGCGTTTGGCAAGTCCGTATAAAAAGTCAAATACGGTGCTGGGATTTTTGGCCATTTTGGTAGCGAGTGAATATTGGCTATAGTGTTTAAAGCCAACGAGTTTGGCCATTTTGTCGCGCGTATCTAGAATTTGTTCCAGAATTTTGGTGTTATCATATTTATGCGTGGCGGGACCTTGGTCAGATGCGCGCGTTGAATAGGCCTCGTACATTTTTTTACGCAATTCTCGGTTGTCGGCATAAATGATGACAGCGCTATACATATGAAAATCAAGCGTTAATATCCAGCCGGAGGTTTTGCGTTTTTTGGCGAGGAGCTTGGCTTCGCTGATGATATGTTCGGGGAGCCCCGCTAATTCTTTTTGATGATGGGCTTTAAAAACCCAAGCGCGAGTGGCATCAAGCAAATTTTCTTCAAATTTTGTGGTGAGCTCAGCATGGCGTTTTTTTAATTGACGAAAAATTTGTTTCTTTTTTGCATCGAGTGTGGTGCCGGATAATTTGAACTCACACAAGGCCTTTTGGATGATGCGTTTTTTTGTGGGGCTTAATTGTTTATAAGAGGCGCTTTTAACAATTGATTGTATTGCGCGATAGAGTTTGGTATTTTGTGCGAGTTCCGTACGATAGGCGACGAGTTTAAAAAGACAGCGACTATAGATTTTGCGTAAGGAGGGGGTTTGGTTGACGCTATTTAAATGTTCGATGATCGACCAAAATTGGCTTAAGCGATCTTCGAGCTCTTCAAGTGGTAACATGAAGTTGTCCCAAGTGCGGGCGGTGCGTTTTTTAAGCAGTTTTTTGAGATCCAGTCGATTTTGACGCAAAATAGAGATCAGTTTTGGCTGAATTTCGCTCAATCGAATTTTTGAGAAGAGTGGTAGATCGGTGAATTCTGTGAGTATGGTATTCATTGGTTCAAATTATAGCAGGTTTTTTTAGCTATAGAATAGCCAATTTCTTACACAATTTTAATCCGTGCAGCTCTGAGCTGCTGTGAGCCAGTCATAGCCTGTCTCTCATCTGCCGCCTTTTTCGCAGCTCTGAGCTGCAGCGTGAGCGAGAGCCGATTTGGCGGCAGCTCAGAGCTGCTGAAAAGTGGGGGCGCAAGACACGCGCCATGACTCGCTCGCCGCAGCTCAGAGCTGCGTGGATTAAAATGTTATAAGAAATTAACGATAGTCGTATGTAAAAACGCGAGTTCCGGAAAAGTGTATAATGATTGTGGGGTAAAAATAATGGTAACTATTCACCGCAAAACCTAAAACACGGAGAACGTTCAGATTTTGGTGCTTTTGGGTGAAAAATCGATGAAAAAGCGGAGTGTACACGATAGTACATGAGCATTTTGAAGAGATTTTTCACCCAAAAGCACCAAAATATGGACGTTCCTTGTTTATGCTGAATAGTTACAAATAATGATTTATTTAAATGGGGGTGTATATGTTACGACGACGACATAATGTTGTTGACATGCAAGAGCTTTGGGACGGAACCGCTCCAGTTTTTGGTGCTGGTGACTCTCCATGGATGCTCTTCCCTAGTAGGCCAGTAGCAGCTCCGCCACGTGTGGCGGTAGTGTGTGAGGAGAAGGTGTCTTCTGGTCGAGGGGTAAAAGCCGGAGCGGGGGCTGCGTATTTTACCGAACTTTACGCAAAGTATGCTGCACGGCAAAAACAATTACGAGAAGAAGGGAAAGAGATTGTATTTGATCCTGTGATAGGCGCTGATGTTGTAGTGCAGATTGACAAAAGGGCGGATGCAGCGGCAGATTCGAGAGTGAAAGGCGTCTCTGGTGGCTCTTCGATTGAGCGTGGTGGTCCAGCAGGAGGTGTAGCAGAGCCGGTTAAACCGGCAGAATGCGGGTGGGCAGAAGAAGATGAAGATGAAGAAGGTATGGTAGAAGAAGATGTATTTGCCGGCTTTTCTCCAGAGGGTTTGGGTCGTCGTTAATATATTTCTACTGGATCTATATCTAAAGCCCATTTCACGGTGTTGGCGGATTTCATTTGATTGATCTGTTCGATTAATTTCGTCAGTGTTTGATGCAGTGCGCTGCGATGATTCGATTGCAATAATAATTGTGCGCGATAATACCCTTGTCGTTTGGTGATTGGTGAAAGAACCGGGCCTTGTATTTTTATCTGTTCTGAAACAAAGGGCATGGCGAGCTGCTTGAGTTTTTTTAAAAACAGTTCGGGTTTTTTCATGTCAAATGATTTTGCGTGTACGAGCGCAAAATAACTATAGGGCGGTAAATTACTTTCGACACGCTCGATTAAAAGTGATTGCGCAAAATCATTATAATTGGTTTCGATCAGAGTTTTTAATAACGGATGTTCGGGATGATGTGTTTGAATATACACTTCACCGGGTTTTTCTGCACGTCCTGCGCGACCGGCCACTTGTGTCAGTAATTGTCCCAGTTTTTCCGTCGCACGAAAATCATTACTAAAAAATCCATTGTCCGCATTAATAACACCGACTAAGGTGACATTGGGAAAGTGATGTCCCTTCGCTAAAATTTGTGTGCCCACTAAAATTTGTCGATGACCTTGTTGAATTTGTTCGAGCATGTCGTTTAATGATTCTTTTCGCTCTGTGCTGTCGCGGTCGATGCGTACAATCGGAATGGCAGGAAAATGCTGTTGTAATGCAGTTTCCAATCGCTCGGTGCCCGCTCCAATAGGAGTTAATTCGGTCGCATTGCAATGTGGGCATTGCGGCATGATTTGTAATTTTGTTTCACAGTGGTGACATTGCAAATAAGTTTTTGTTTTGGTTTGATGAAATGTCATGCTCGCTTCACAGCGTTCACATGTGGCGATGAAGCCGCACGCATGGCATTGCAAGATTGGTGAAAATCCACGACGATTTAAAAAAATCAATACTTGATTTCCCTGTTGCAAATGCATCGAAATTCTGTCGATCAGTGTGCGCGATAATCCATTTTCTAAATATTGTCCGCGCGTATCAATTAAATGATAGCTGGGATGGATGGCATTGCCGACGCGCTCAGGTAAAGATAAGGTAACATATTTATTTTCCTTCGCATTTTTTAACGTTTCGAGCGACGGCGTGGCAGAGCCAAGCATAATTGGAATATTTTCAAAATACGCGCGCGTAATCGCGAGATCGCGCGCAGAATAACGAAAACCATCTTGTTGTTTGAAAGAGGAATCATGTTCTTCATCAATGATAATAAGCCCCAGTTTTTTAAAGGGAGTAAAAATAGCGGAGCGTGTGCCGATAATGATTTTTGCTTCGTCCGATTTTGCTTTTTGCCACGCATCCAATCGTTCGGTAGGGTTTAAGCCAGAATGTATTGTGGCAATGCGTTGTTCGAAGCGACTGTTAAATCGCTCAATCATTTGTGGCGTTAGCGCAATTTCAGGCACTAATATTAATGCTTGTTTATCTTGTTTTAATAGTTGTTCAATGGTTTGTAAGTAAACTTCTGTTTTACCGCTGCCGGTGACGCCGTGTAACAAAAAACATTGGAAGTGATCAAAAGCCGTTGTAATCGCTTGAACAGCATTGGCTTGCGTTGCATTTAATTTTATTTTTTTTGTGAGTGTTGTTTGTGTTTGTGCCGCATCCTTTTTTTTACGCGTTTTTGTCGGCTGTCGTCGCAATTTAATCGGTAACGCATGAAATAATACTTCGCCAATCGGATAATGGTAATAATCCGCCGCCCAAAGACAAAGCGTTAATAATTCAGGTGTTAATAGGGGTTCAGAATCAACGATGGATATTATTTTTTTTAACTTATGTAAGGCGATGCTTGTCGATTGTTTTTCTTCTAAAATGATGCCAACGCTTGTTTTGTTGCGGAAGGGGACGGTGACGCGCATGCCGGGCAGAATTGTTTCATTTGAATCGAGTTGATAATCAAAAGCGGTGTAAACATGTTTGTTGAGTGCGATGGAGAGGAGTTTTGTCATGGGGTATTATTTATAATTTATGTCATTTCGATCCCGCTTTAGCGGAAGAGAAATCTCATGAATCGTGCGCGAGATTTTGAAGTAAGAAATCTCCGCTGCTTGCAGCGGAGACAAGGGCGCTGGGGAGTCCAGAGGGGAGCAATGCAATGCTCCCCTCTGGACGCCGTTCGCGCGGGTTTCCCGCGCAGGCGAAATCAATTGAGGAAACAATCTCGGCCGCTTGCGGCCGAGTTGTTGAAAAGACTTCTCCTCCCTGCGGTCGTCGAAATGACAGACCCTAATCTTCAAACAGTTCATCATAATTTTCTTTATAGTCGCGATTATTCATGAGTTCTTCTACCGCTTTGCGTGCCTGCAATGTCCCTAATCGTGCTTTGACTTGTCGTTGTTTTGTGGTACTGATGTCGATTAAATCATCAGGGTCAAACTCGACAAAATCATCCCAAATGCCCATGCCGAAATCATCATCCATTTGACGTCCTCCTTCCATTTTTTCATACACGACTTAATTTTATACCTTATTTGATGCGCTCTTGGGAAGTCTTTTTCGAATCTTTTTTCGATGTTCAGCAAATAATCAATTGATGAAGGAGCGCGAGTGTATTATCATCAGAAAATAGAGAGGGGTTTATGGTTGCCGAATTTATTGAAAATTTATCCGAATTTGCAAAAGAACAGGCGTTAGAGCCCGTCATAGAGCGGAAGTCAGAAATCTGTCAAATCACCGAAGTGCTTTGTCGCACGAGGCACTGTCACCCTATTTTAATCGGCCAGACAGGCGTCGGTTGTAGCACCATCGTACGCGGATTGGCGCAGCATTTGCTTGAGGCGCCGTTACCAGAACGTTTGCGCGGGCGAGTTATTCGACGCATTAATTTTGACCTACATTTTGCCTGTTCAACTTCTTTACTGGATTCGCTCAATCATTTTATCGAAACGGCTTATGATGAATTGAATCACACCATATTGGTGCTGGATGGCCTTTCATCTTTATCCCATGCGAATGAAGAAACCTGTCATCAAGTATTGGATTGGATTAAACGTACAGTAGCAAGTTATGAATTGCGTGTTATTTTGGTGGCGGATAAATCTTTTTATAATAAATTTTTAAAAACAGATGCGTATTTGTCCGCGCAATGTGCGGCACTGCGCGTTGATGCCCCTACTTTCGATCAGGCATTATTAATGGTCGCGGCACATATTGCAAAAATAGAATCGACCTATCAAATTAAAATTGCAAATGAAATTATTTCCGATGTTGTACGTTGGTCGCAGCGCTATTTGTTAGATAAATCATTGCCGGCTTCCGCATTAGATTTATTAGATGCCAGTGCGGCAGCGATATGCGCGCACCAGACGTCAGATATTTTAACGAAAGAGGATGTCGCGGGTGTTTTAAGTGATTGGCAGAATGTGGAAAAAGATTATTTGTTGAAGAGTGAGACACAAATTATTGAATATTGTATGACGGCCTTATCTCATCGCATTTGTGGGCAGCGCGTCGCGTTAAATGCCGTTGAAAAAAACCTTCAATCCATTAATTTGCACGCATGTGATCATGATATTGCGCCGAAAGCCAAGTTATTGTTTGCGGGGTCGTCGCGTGTGGGAAAGAGCACGATCGTTAAAGTGCTAACAGAAGTGTTATATGGCAGCGACACACAATTAATTCGTTTTAATATGCATGATTATCGCTATGAGCAAGAGGTGGTGTCGTTATTGGGGCCGCTCGGCGCATTAAATGCCGAAAGTGCCCTGGTTCAGCAGCTGAATGCTCATCCTTATTCGATTTGTTTGTTTGAGCATCTGGAATATGCGCATATTCGGTTTTTGCGTGTGTTGCAGCAGTTGATGGAAGTGGGAAAAACAAAAGATTATGATTTATCCAATCATATTTTTATTATGACGGTTGATATTGATAATTTAGATGCAGTTGTTCCACAAAAAATGACGGAACCAGAAGAATCAGAATCGGGCTTATTGCAATTTTTATATAATGATTTGCCGGGTGAAAAAACATCCATGCGACGCGGTTTTCAAACAATGGAACAGCTCATGCAGCGCATTGATCCTTGGTTGCACCAAAAGTTTGATGATCGTTTTTTGCAACAGATGACGGTTATTCCATTTTCTGAGGTGACAGGGCAAGATTTGGCGCAATTCTTAGATGCTCAGATCATTCGTTTAAAAAAACATTTAGCAGAGAAAGAAGGTGTTCAGTTAAAATATGCCAATCATTTTCCATTGGATTTGTTAGATTTATTACCGCAAGCATCGAAGACGGCGATCGATGTAAAACGATTTTTCGAACAACAAGTGGAACCGGTTGTGTCACAGATTCTTTTGTCCATCAAATCTAAAAAAGACATTGTGAGTCAATTAGATTTGTTCGTTGATGAACGCGGTCAAATTTTATGTCAGCCCGCAGAGGTTTTGTCTCTCGAGCAGCTTTAGTGAAGCAGCTCTGAGCTGGGGAAACCCAGTCGCAGCCTGCTTTGTAGCAGCTCAGAGCTGGATGTAATAAAAAATGAGGTAAATATGTCAAATTATAGCACAAGCGATTTTAAGCCCGGATTGAAAATCATGTTAGATGGCGATCCTTACAACATAGTGAGCAATGAATTTGTAAAGCCTGGCAAAGGTCAGGCATTTAATCGCACGCGAGTTCGAAATTTAAAAACGGGGCGCGTCGTTGAGCGCACATTTAAATCAGGAGAGTCGGTTGAAGCGGCAGATGTGGCTGAACTGAACGCGCAGTATTTATATAATGATGGCTCGCAGTGGTATTTTATGAATAATGATACCTATGAACAATATAGCGCAAATGCAACTGCGGTGGCGGATACGAAACAATGGTTAAAGGAGCAAGATGTTTGCGCGTTGACGTTATGGAACGGCGTTATTTTATTTGTGACGCCGCCTAATTTTGTGACATTAAAAGTGGTAGAAACCGATCCTGGTTTGCGCGGTGATACATCGGGCGGTGGGGGCAAACCGGCAACATTAGAAACGGGCGCGGTTGTGCGTGTGCCATTATTTATTCAAACGGATGAGTTGCTGAAAATTGATACGCGCAATGGCGAATATGTGTCGCGTGCGAAAGAATAAGTGTTTATGAGAGATCAGTTAAACGCGCGCGCAGAGATTATTGCCAAGATTCGGCATTTTTTTGATAAAAAACACGTGCTAGAAGTTTCAACGCCACTATTATCGCGTGCAACGGTCACCGATCCGCATTTGCATTCTATTGCCGCACAATTACCCTTGTTGCATAAGACGATGTATTTGCAAACCTCTCCCGAATTTGCGATGAAGCAATTATTAGCCGCGGGTAGCGGTGATATTTATCAAGTTTGTAAAGCGTTTCGTGATGGTGAAAAAGGCCATTTGCATAATCCTGAATTTACGATATTGGAGTGGTATCGCGTTGGCTTTAATTATCATGAATTAATGGATGAAATGGATGAGTTGCTGCAAGTCATTTTAAAATGCGATGTGGCGTTGCGTTATACTTATGCCGATATATTTCAAAGATATTTAAATTTTAATCCGCATATGGTTTCTGTTGCTGACTTGCAACATCACCTTGTCCGAGAAAAACTGCCTGATATTTCTGGTATGAATTATAATGATCGTGATTTTTTATTGCAATTATTAATGACGTATTGCATTGAACCAAAATTTGATAAACATCGGCCTACGTTTATTTATGATTATCCCGCGTCACAGGCGATGTTATCGAAAATTAGAAACGATAACCCGCCGGTGGGTGAGCGATTTGAAGTTTATATGGGGGATATTGAGCTGGCCAATGGATTTCATGAGTTAACAGATGCGGTCGAACAGCGACGGCGTTTTGAGCAAGATAAAATACAACGAAAAGCATTGGGACATCCTGACGTCGTGATGGATGAAGATTTTCTGGCCGCTTTAGAAAAGGGGTTGCCAAATTGTGCTGGCGTTGCATTGGGTATTGACCGTTTGGTGATGTTGGCGCTGAAGGCTATATGTTTTTTTTAATTATATTATCCATGCTCGGCTATTCTTTTGTTATTACACGCTATTGGCGTTGGAAGGTCGAGGTGACGCCGGTGTTCGTGGTTTCCATGATAACGGTTGTGCTTTATGCGGCGGGGTATACGCCATTTTTAAAGATAATTTCTTTGGGATTATATTATTTAGGCTTAGTTTTTTTCGTTTGGTCGTTTTTTATTTTTTATTCTGAGCCGCGTCAGATATTTTCAAAATATCTAACGTTAGGCATTATCATTTTTATCGTATTGACGATTCTGTTGTGGTTTAAAGTGCGTTACGCAACATTAAGCGAGTGGGATGAGTTTGCATGCTGGGGTGTGTTGGCAAAAGCACTGTTTTTAAAGAATAATCTGATTCAAGCGAAGTGGATAACCAATCTGACCTTATCACAACATACATTAGGTATGGCCACGTTTTATTATTTTTTCTATCAGGTGTTAGGCTTTTCTGAAGGAGTGGGGTATTTTGCGCATGATATGTTATTGATAAGTTCACTGCTTGTTTTATTTCAACGGTTATATTGGCGTGATTGGGCGATGGGTCTGGTGACGGTGATATTTTGTTATTTTGCTTTATTTGCGTTTGGTCATTGGTCTGTTAATCATATTACAGGTGGGCAGGGCGCATTTTTAAATTTAAATCCGGATTTGGTGGTGGGGGCTTTTGCAGGCATATTGTTTGCGCATTATTATTTATCGGACGGTGATAATTTAACTTTCATTCAGTTATTGCCCGTTGTTTTTTGCGCGGCGTTATTTAAAGCATTTGGAATGTTATTTGCAGGTATTTTTATTCTAGTGATTATGGCTGATCGTATTTGGCAGGTGCGCGGGTTATTTGCATTGAAGCGGGAGAGAAAATTTTTATTGATCGTATTGGCCTATGTTGCTTTGCCGTTTATGGTCAGCCCGGTTTCCTTCTATCATCACGTGTTGTTTCATCGGTCTGCGCAAACAAATATTTCGGCGTCCATGGAGGATCGTGCGCCAAAGCGGGCGATGGAAAAATCAATGAGGCAATGGCATTTGCCCATGATGATGGTGAGCAATCACGCGATTGAAGTAAAATTTTTAAAAGCGATCGCGCATCAACGCGTTGGTCGTTCGGCGATTAGCGGATTCATCCAAGAACCTATTGCGATAACAATCTCTGATTGGTTGGTCTTTTTGTTGTTGTTGTCTTTTATCGTTTATGTTTTTCAAAAGAATAGAGTTGATCAGCGTCGTATTATTTTGATTAATGGCGGCTTGTTTGTCGGGTTAGTTATATATTTATGGGGATTGTTATTTTTATATTTACATAATTTTTCTTTGTTGGAACGCAGTTATCTGGCATCTTTTTGGCGTTATACAGGGCGTTATTTTTTGGCGTGGGCGCTTATTGTATACGCATTTCTGCTGTCTTCATCAACGATGAAACTATTTTCGCGCATTCGCGTAGGACTGGTGATTCTTTTTACGTTGTTATTGGTATGGGTCTCGCCTAGCATGAGTTTTTTATTTTTAACGCATTCGTTTAGTGGGAAAACAATATTGCGCCAAGATGTTTTTCAACTGACGCAGATCATTGATCACTATACTCCGGCCAATGCGCGTGTACTACTGGTTTGGCAAAGTGTCGATAATAGTTTGACGGCGGTCAATACACGTTTTGCGTTTAATATGATTTTATACGATTTGTTTCCGCGAAAGTTAGGTGGTGGATATACATTGGTATCGGAGCCGACGCCGGAGATGTTTGATTTATTTTATCGTTATATGAGTCCGCAGGAATTGACGCAGGAATTAAAGTCATTTGATTATTTTCTCGTTGTTTATCCTGATCGGGTTTTTGTAACGAAATATCGAGCGATAACCGGAAATCTTTATAAAAAGAAAAAATTGCCAGAGTTATTGTTGATTAAGTTGACGACGAAATAAAATGGACATTAAAACTTAATTTATGTTATCGTCGATATCGCTCAATCAACCCGTTCGTCGATGCATCATATTCCAATTTATTCGATGTCGTTAAATCAGGGGTGATTTTGTTGGCGAGTTGTTTGCCGAGTTCGACGCCCCATTGGTCGAAGGAGTTGATATTCCAAATTGCTCCTTGGACAAAGACTTTATGCTCGTATAATGCAATCAATGCGCCTAATGTTTTTGGTGTGAGTTTGTCGATCATTAAAGTATTTGACGGGCGGTTGCCGGGCATGACTTTATGGGGGGCGAGTTTTTTCGCCCGATCTTTATTGAGTCCCGCTTGAATTAACTCGTCGTAGATTTCTGCTTCTGTTTTGCCTTGCATAAAAGCTTGGGATTGCGCTAAGCAATTGGCGAATAATAAATCATGATGTTTGCCCACTGGATTTAAACTTTTTCTTGGAATGATAAAGTCAACCGGTGTAATGGTTGTGCCTTGATGCAACAATTGGTGAAACGCATGTTGCCCATCGGTTCCGATTCCGCCCCATAATAATGGGCCGGTGTTTTCTGTGACAGGCGTGCCATTGAGTTGCACTGATTTCCCATTGCTTTCCATGTCGAGTTGTTGCAAATAGGCGGGTAAAAATTTCAAATATTGATCGTAAGGCAACACGGTATGCGTTGACCACTGAAAGAAATTGCGATACCAGACGCCGATTAACGCTAGAATAACAGGCATATTTTCAGTATAGGGTGCGGTACGAAAATGTTCGTCCATTTCATAAGCGCCGCTCAAAAATTCTTCGAATTGATCCATGCCAATGAGCAGTGCAACCGACAATCCAATCGAAGACCAAACGGAATAACGTCCGCCGACCCAATCCCAAAATTCAAACATATTGTCTGGGTTGATGCCAAATGCTTTTACTTTTTCGGTGTTGGTTGAAAGCGCGACAAAATGTTTTTCAATTGCTTTTTGATCTTGTAGTTTGTTGAGCAACCAGGCTTTTGCCGTTTCGGCGTTGGTCAATGTTTCGATCGTCGTAAATGTTTTTGAAGCGACGATAAATAAAGTGGTTTCGGGATTTAAATATTTCAACGTTTCAACAACCGCAGTGCCATCGATGTTTGAAATAAAATGTATTTGTAACTTGCCAGAACCATAAGTAGATAGCGCATGACAGACCATCTTAGGACCTAAGTCTGAGCCGCCAATGCCAATGTTGACAATATCGGTGATGGGTTTGTCAGTAAATCCGCGCCAGTTGCCGTCCCGTACCTTTTTAGTAAAGGCGCGAATCTTATCAAGCGTTGCATTGACGGTTGGCATGATGTCAATGCCGTTGACCATGATGGGGTGATTGGAGCGATTGCGTAAGGCGATATGCAAAACGGGGCGGTCTTCTGTCGTGTTGATCGGCTTGCCGGCAAACATCGCCTGAATTTTATCTTCGACTTTTGTAGCTTCAGCTAATCGAATTAATTGGTGCAGTGTGTCGGTTGTCATGCGGTTTTTAGAATAATCTAAAAACAAGTCGGCTACTTCTAATGAGAAATGTTGAAAGCGATCAGGATTTTCTTTAAAGAGATCGCGCAGGTGTAAGTCAGCGATTTTTTTGAAATGCTTGTGTAGATCCTTGCGTATATCGCTCATAGCGAGCTCCTTATATTTCCAGCATTAGCTCTGAGCTGGGGAAATCCAGTCATAGCGTGCATAGCGTGGGTTTATTCTATTTTCCCATCCCGAATCTTGATGATGCGTCTCGCGCGCTCAGCAACACTGTGATCATGTGTGATTATTATAATTGTTTTTCCGGAAGCTGAAAGTGTTTCAAACAATTTTATGACCTCTGCGCCGGATTGTGTGTCTAAATTACCCGTCGGTTCGTCAGCCAAAATAATATCAGGCTCGGTGACCAGCGCGCGTGCAATGGCTGCGCGTTGTTGTTGTCCGCCGGAGAGTTCGCCGGGTTTATGGGCGAAATGTGTATCTAATCCAAGTTGCGCAAGTATTTCCTTGGCACGTTTGGTGCGTTGTATGAGACCGATGCTGCGATACACAAGCGGTAGAGAAACATTGTCGACAATATTTAATTGTGGCACTAAGTTGAAACTTTGAAATACAAATCCAATTTTTTGATTGCGCACTTTTGCTAATTCATTGCGCGAAAACTTGCTGACTTCTTTATTATCTAACAAATAACTGCCCGCGGTTGGCGTGGATAAACAGCCCAGAATATGCATGAGCGTCGACTTGCCCGAGCCCGATGGGCCTAGAATAGCCGCATATTCGCCGGCTTCGATGATTAAATCGATATTCTTTAATGCCTCAAATGCAATTTTACCCGTGTGGTAAGTTTTGTAGATATTGTTGAGTTCGATTAATTTATTCATAGGACAGCGCCTCAGATGGATCGATGCGTGATGCTTTTAATGCGGGAAATAAGCCCGCTAAAAATCCGACTAAACCTAAAATTATAACGACGGATGCAATGACGGACCAGGATAAAATCGGATGTGGTTTGCCGATCGTATCAAACAAAGGCCCCTTCATTGGAATGAAATTAATAATATAAATTAAACCGCCCGAGAGCAATAACCCAAAAACACCGCCGATGGCGGTCGCGATAACCGCTTCTAATACATAATGCATGACGATGTGATATGTTTTGGCGCCAATGGCCATGCGAATGCCGATGATGCGCGTCGAGCGTTTAACCGATGCATACATCACGTTTGCAATGCCTATCCCCGCAACGGCGAGAGTGAGGGAGCCAATGATGCCTAAAAATATTTGCATCCCAAAAAAGAAGGTATCAATGGTATTTTGTTGTTTTGCGGATTCTTTAAATTCGACAATGCTGTCGTCATCAGGATCTAAGCTGTGGTTGAACGCAATGGTGCGTTGAATTTGATTTTCTAACGCCTCCAAATTCGCATTATCTTTATACATGAGAGCAATACTTGGGATACTTGTTGGATTTTTTATCATTTCATAGGTGGCGCTCGGCATCCAAATCGTATTGGCATCTGGCGTGGTTCGTCCCGCAGAAATTTGTGATTTTTCTTGCATGATGCCAATAATTTTAAAGGGAATGCCGCTCATGAATATTGTTTTTCCGACTGGGTCGGTGATTTTTAATTTGAGATTAGTTAAGACTTTGTTGCCTAGCACAACGACACGACTATATTGTTGTTCGTCGATCGGTGAAATAAAACGGCCGGGCACTTGGATATCAATGCTATGAATTTTATTGTAATCAGCGGAAACAGCTAGGATGGGTTGATAATTCGTTTTGGTGTCATAAGTGACTTTGACTTCCCAGGAATATTGCGGGCTCACATAACGCACAGCGGGCAATGTTGAAACGGTTTTTAAATCTTGTTTGTTAAACGAAACTGCTTTGTTTTTATGCGAGCCGCGAAAAAGTTTTGCAGTTTTGCCCTGCTGAACGATTAATAAATTCTGTCCCGTATTGGCAACGGCTTTTGCAAAGGTGACGCGCAATCCTTGTCCAATGGATAACATCATGGCGATGGATAATGTGCCCCAGGTGATAGCCAAAATAGTTAAAAACAATCGTGTTTTTTGTGCGAAAAGTTCTTTGCTGATTTGTCCAAGAGAAACGGCCATTTATTCAGCTCCCAGTGCGTCAACAGGATCCATTCGTGAGGCTCTTTTTGCCGGGAAATAACCGGCGAGCACACCAATAATGGCCAGTACCGCGATGGTAATAAAAGCGATGGAGAGGGAAATGGTCGGTTTTCCGATCCATGCGGGTAAGGTGATGAACTGTAAAATGAATACAGTTAAATAGGATAGTGTAATGCCAAACAACCCGCCGAGCACGACAAGAATGAGTGCCTCGAATAATATTTGTATTAAAATATGCGAGTCGCGCGCACCAACGGCCATGCGCAAGCCGATTTCTTTTGTGCGTTCAGTGACGATTAAAAACATAATATTCGCAACGCCTAATCCGCCGACTGCCAAGGTTAAGGAACCACAGAGTCCCAAAAATAATTGTATGCCGACAAAAAACCAGTTAAAGAAATTAAATATTTTTATCGTGTCATAAAACATGAGTGCATTCGTATCGTCGGGCGAAAAATGATAGCGATAGCCTAAATATGTTCGTACATCGCGTTCAATGATTTTTGTGTTGCTGTTGGGTTGTGGTAAAACAAAAAAAGACATAATGTTTTGATTGCCCCATAAATCAATGTAGGTTGTATAAGGGATGATAGCGGCATGATCGACCCAAGAACGCATTTTTTTTCGTACCGGCGGTTGCAGAACGCCAACAATTTTAAACGGAATGTTGCGAATCAGGATTTCGCGGCCGAGGGCGGTATGCTCGTTGAATAAATCTTCTTTGAGGTTATAACCAATAACGGCTACATCTTCGTGATTGTTAATGTCGACGGGGTTTAAAAAACGACTTCCATCAATCAAGTCTAATTTTTGAAAGGTTTGAAATAATGGCGTGGTACCAACCACAGATTTTTTAAGATTATTCTCTTGGAAAGTCATTGTTGCATCTTGTGTTAAGAAAGGCGCTGTCGATTGAATATCAGGAAATTTTGCGGGCAACTGAAGGACGGCGCTCGCTTTTATATTGACGTTGCGTCCTGTGGGCATGCCGCGATATGATTGACTGGTAATGCCGGGGGCAAAATATAACGTGCCTTCTGCAATTTTCATGATATCTTGCTGACTTTTCTGATAGAAGCCATGACCCAGTGCTAACAATAATATAACGGTGAGCGTGCCCCACGTAATGCCAAACAACGCTAAAAAAGAACGAAATTTCTGCGCCCAAATATCTCTTAAAATTTGTTGGCCTAATGTCAGTAAATACATTAACTGTTATCTGAATCGCTTTTCTCTGATGAATCTAATACTTTTTGGTTAAGCGATAGTCCTTTTGTGATTTCAATATTAATGCCGTCTGATATGCCAGTTGTAATAAATTGTTTTTTGGGCTCAGCTCCTGCGTCGACGGGCAACAATACATAGGGTTTGTTGTCTTCAAAATGTACGACACGTGCCGGTAATAGTAGCGCATTTTCGATCGTTTTTAAATTGATATCGGCGGTTGCAGAGTAGCCTGCGCGTAAATTTAAATTATCTGGAAATTTCAAGTTTGATATTTGCAGTTGAAAACTAACATTAAAGGGCGTATCGCTCGTTGATGTGCCGGCTTGTTGCTCTGATTGCAGTGCAATGCGTTCTACCGTGCCGGTGATTTGTTTATCCGGTGTTGCGCCGACGATAATGGTGGCCGGCATCTGGGTATGAATTTTGGCCGCATCAATTTCGTCAACGGAGCCTTCAAAGGTTAAATCATTCATGTTTGCAATTGTAAAGAGCGAGGTGGCTGATTGCGCCGAACTCAATGAAATAACAGAATCACCGGTGTCGACATTGCGCGAAAGAATATAACCGTCAATCGGGCTTGTGACCACATTTGCAATCGCTTTTCCAGCGACTTGTGTTTTGCCTTCGTCTAGGAGTGCAAGTTTTTGTTCGGCTAGAGTGCGTTTTAATACGGAGATATCTTTATTCTGTTGTGCGGTCAGGTAATCGGTGTAATTTTTTGTGATGAGTTTTTGTTGTAATGCAACATGATAGCGATCAAGATTTTCATCATAATGTGATTCATTTGCTTGTGCTTCTTTCAGTGCTTCATAGGCGGCCGCGTAATCGCTCGGGTCGGGAGCGGGTGTAATGCGAATCAGCTCCTCACCTTTTTTGATGGGCTCACCTTCGTAGTGATAAATGTCAGCGACCGTACCGCCGACTTGCGATTTGATGGTGATGGAGTGGCGCGGTTTGATATAGCCGATTGCCTCCGCTTTTTCGGTGATGGCGCCTTTTGTGACAGCAACGGTCAGTGCAGGGGGTGCAGCCATGCGTTTGTGAAAATAATAGACAACACTGGCAATAATGACGAAAAATAAAATTACTGTAATCAACCATTTTTTCATGTCAGGTGCCTTTTGTATTTATTATAGCAGGGTTATAACTATCCGCAGTAGGGTTTGTCAAAATTATGCGGATTTTGATGGTTGATGGAGCGCTTGTATCATCCGATTTTGTTCTGCTGATTTAGCAGATTGAATGTTGGTCCACCAGTCGGCTATTTCTTTTGGCACCTCGCCAGTTTGTGAGCGCAATAATAATAAATCATATGTCGCTCTAAAGCGCTGTTGTGTTAATAAGCGAGTAATAGAGCGCGGTCGTCGGCTTTCTAAGCGTTGTTGCGATAACCAAATTTCTCGAATGATGGCGGTGATTCTTTTTGGAATTAAAATCGATTTTAGCTGCTCATCTAAAATCGTGCGAGTTGCTTGCTCTAATGCTTGCATGTTCGGTTTATTTTTGCAGCGTAATCTTAAAAATTCTAATTTAACAGCAGGCCATAAAATGGCTGCAAACAAAAAATAAGGCGAGAGCGATTGATGATCGCAAATGCGTTTATCTGTGTTTTTAAATAACTGCTCAGTCAGCAAAACGGGATTTTCACTTTGTTCAAAACATTTATATGCGGAAGGAAATAAATGTTTAAATAGTTTATATTCTCTTAATAAAGGAAATATAGCGGTTGCTGCACCACAGTGAAACAATTTCAATATTTCATCATACAGTCGCGCAGCGGGTACATGCTGTAATAGATTGCCGGATTTTTCAATAGGCTCAGCGGTATCTGGGGTTAAATGAAATTTTAATTTTCCGGCAAATCGCATGGCGCGTAACATTCTGATGGGATCTTCGTTATAGCGTTTTTTTGCATCGTCAATAATACGAATGGTTTGTTGTTGAATATCTTTAAAGCCATCACAAAAATCTAATAATTCTTTTGTAATCGGATCATAATAGAGTGCGTTTAATGTAAAATCGCGTCGCATCGCATCTTCTTCGATGGTGCCGTAAACATTATCGCGCACGATGACGCCGTTTTTGGTATGCCCTTTGTCTTCGGATGCGCCTTCGTGACTCGCGCGAAACGTGGCGACTTCAATGATCTCTCGTCCAAAATAAACATGTGCCAAGCGGAAGCGTCGTCCGATTAAGCGGCAACGACGAAAGAGTTGTCTGACCTGGTTTGGCAATGCATTGGTCGCAACGTCAAAATCTTTAGGTATTTGGTGAACCAATAAATCACGCACACAGCCCCCAACCAAATAGGCTTCAAAACCGGCTGCTTTTAGATGCTGAATAACGGAAATCGCATTCGGTGGAATATTTTTGCTCGCAATATGGTGCGCCTGATAGGGGATTATTTTCCGAATTGGCTGTATTTTGCTCATGATTGTCCTGCGTTTATTCCGTTGCGTTATTCTTATTCATTCCTTGTGATCCATTTTTTGTTGGATATAATAGCATCACTAGTTAGGTTTATTCCACTTAAATATGAATATGCTCCCTTCGTCTAGTGGTCTAGGACGTCGCCCTCTCACGGCGGGAACAGGGGTTCGAGTCCCCTAGGGAGCGCCAAAATGTAAAAGCCTGCCTTTAGGCGGTTTTTTTTACATTTTTTTGAGCATGCCTTGGGTTCTTAAGTTTTCCTTAAGCTTTCTGCGCTATACTTCTATTAGAGGGTATAAATTGGAGCCTTTAATAGCATGAAACGCGTGGTTGTTAACATACAAAATCATCCCGAGAAGGGTGACTATGTTTTTTTAATTCCCGAGAATCCGCGAGAAGGTGATCGAGTTGTTTGGTTTTCGAATCGAGATTTTAGTTATAATCTGATCAGATTGAGAGAAGAAGAGATTAAAGAAAAAGCCATTTTGCGAGGATTATTTTCTTCAGGCGACACATATACTCGACTAAAATGGTTAACATTTCATCCCGGTCAGATTCCTACATCAGGACTATTAGTACAAGAACTTTTGGCCGGATCGAAAAGCAATCCAGATAGTGTGGTTGAAAAATTCAGCATAGACCCAGAATTAAAAAAAGTTTTTCAGCCTATTTCTTTAGGGATAGGTCATTATGTTTTATTGGTTTTTGAAAAGGTATCCGATCAAGAAATTTCAATTTCAATGGTTGACTCGGTGAACGTTGCGCGTTCTTCTGGTGCTAGGGAGATAAGGGAATATTTATTGACAAGGTTGGTTAACGCATTGAATAGTAATGTCACTGAGTGTTTATGGTTTCATTTTTCGACAAAGCAAAAGATTTATCAGCCGATTACACAACCTGGCGATAATTCTTGTGGTGTATTCACGGTATTCAATGCACTCATGTTGGCAGGGCATACACTACCTGATTGGGTGCTGGACTGGCCCTATGATATAACGGGTTCTCGCCAGCTTAGTGATGAAGAGCGCGATCGTATGGTGGGCTATATGCTTTTAATGACACAAACAGGTCGGCCAGTGTCGCCTGAGGGGTCTTTAGATATTTTATCACATGATGCGAATGATCCAGCTGTACACGTGATTACGGGCTTGGATCCTCTTTCGCGGTCAACCGAAGAGATTGTTACGCAAGCGGTTCATGGGTTGACATACCTCCCAAGCTCCTATGCAGGTGAACCAAACAAGGATGTGCAAATATTGATTCGTCCAGAAGAGTCGTATGGAAAACCACAGGTTTTTGTCGCTCCTGCTGCTGTTGCTCCTGCTGGTGGTGCTCCTGCTCCTGCTCCTGCTCCTGTTGCTCCTGCAGCACCACAGCCTTCGTCATTGGCGCCGATATCAACATTAAAAGCTGAGCTACATACTGTTGTAGAGTATAAGCAAAATATGCCTGGTTTTTTTAAAGATATTGGTATTTGTGCTGGAATTGGGGGTGCGGCGGGGGCTGTTGTGGGCGGAGCGATAGGCATACTTTTATTGGTTACACCTCCCGGGGCGCTTGCTTTATCAATTTTGGGTTTGACCGCTTTTGTTGCATCTCTCACAACAACAGAATTTGTTGCGCTTTCTGCACTCGCTGGGGTTGTTGGCGCAAGTGTTTGTTCTGGTGGTGGTGCGACTATTGCGCGATGTGTTGTTGGGGAAAAAGCACGGCAGGTTGGGCCAAATAAAATGTAGCGAAGCCCAACAGGAATAATTTGCTGGGCCTTACGGCCCAACCTACCTACTCAATTCCTGTTAACTTCCCATCAATAAACGTCAATTGGATCGTCGCATTTTGTCCGTTTGGGTATGTGATGATCGTTTGTGTTTGATCGGAACCGTCAGGTTGTGTGATCGTTTTTTTAATACTGGGTTGTTTGCAAAATTGATACAATAAATTTGGGCTGTCACCTTTTTTCAATTGAACGTCGGGGCGGCAGGGGGGCGTTTGTCCTGATCTTGCTATGTTCGTCGCTTTATTGTCGATAAAAGTGACGATCAGGGCATTTTTTTGCGGTTCGGCGGGTACAGAATTAGGCTTGTAATTATAGGTCCATTGTTCTGCTTTTTGTGTTTTTTGATTGGGGATTATTTTTGTTGTTGTGGTTACTGGTGTGCCGCAATTGGTTTGTACTTGTTCGAGTGAATTGCCAAGGCTTACATACTGATTTGTTTTGTTGCAGAAAAAATAAGAAGCCGCATAAGCGACTGGAGTGATCAGTATTAATGTTAATAGTAATATTTTTTTCATTTATTCTATTGCAACTAATTTATCATCCATAAAAATTAATTGGCTTGTGCCTGTATCGCCATTGGGATAGGTTAATACGGTTTGTTCTTGTTTGGGTCCGGGTGCTGCATGATTGCCTATTTTTTTTAATGTGGGTTCTTTACAAAGTTTGTAAAGTAAATCTTGGTTGTCGCCTAAGTTAAAGGGAGTGCTTGTGTTGCACTGCGTCGTTTGTTTAACGTTTTCGCCATCGACTTGTATGTGAATGGCTTTGTCGTTTACAAAGGTGACGGCGAGCGATTCTTTATTTGTGTTGGGATCGTTATAGATCCACTGCGCGATTTTTTCATTGTCATGTGTTTTGATGGTTCGGAGCGTTTTCGCAATCGGTTCGCCGCAAAGAGTTTTCACTTCATGTATCGTATCGCCTAAACGGACGTAGTTATCATCATTATTGCACAAAAAAAGCGAAAAGGCCTGAGACATTGGTAACATCAATATCAAGGTGAACAGTAATAATTTTCTCATCTTAATAATCCTTTTGATTAACGTATATAACAGCGTATCATTAATCATTTACCGTATCAATTAGCTCTGAGCTGCTGAAAGCCGCGCTGTGACTGAGTTTCCGCAGCTCAGAGCTGTACACGCGAGGGGTTGCCATGATTCGCCGCATGACGAAGGACGATGTTGAGATTATAGCCAAAGAAAACAAATATCATGGATATTTTAAAATCGATAGTTATCAGATGCGTTATCGCTTATTTGAAGGCGGTTGGGGGCCGGTGGTGAATCGTGAGCTTTTTGAGCGCGGACATGCCGCGGCTGTTTTGCCTTACGATCCGATTTTAAGAAAAGTAATTTTGATTGAGCAATTTCGTATTGGCGCGATGCAAGATAAAAAAAGCCCTTGGTTGCTTGAGGTGGTGGCAGGAATTTTAGAACCTCATGAAACACCTGAGCAATTGGCGGCGCGCGAATCCAAAGAAGAAGCCGGATTAGATCTGTTGGAATTAACACCCATTTGTAATTTTTATGCGAGCCCGGGTGCTTGCACAGAAACCGTGGCCTTATTTTGTGGCCGTATCGATGCGACAAATGTTGGCGGCATTTATGGCATAAAAAATGAGGCTGAAAATATTCTGGTGCATGTGTTGGATGTCGAAGAAGCGTTTCAGTTATTGCACGATGGGTCGGTGACGAACATGACGGCGATTATTGCATTGCAGTGGTTGGAAATAAAATTATTAACGCAAGTTCCGGATAAGCGTTTGGCTGCAGCTCAGAGCTGGGCAGAACAGATATGATAAAACACTTGCTGCGCCTGCCTTCCGGCAGCTCAGAGCTGCGCGGATTACATACAGTAAGATATGGCTTACATTTGCGCCATATTTTCGCCCGAACATTAAACATGATATTAAAAGTAAGAAATCTCCGCTGCTTGCGGCGGAGACAAGGGCGCTGGGG
>Ga0155964_181_pt5 | contig 26396 bp, 27 predicted proteins | sample RifCSPlowO2_02_FD_107618 | JGI IMG/M metagenome (GOLD analysis project Ga0155964, IMG submission 107618) | Gammaproteobacteria bacterium RIFCSPLOWO2_02_FULL_42_9 | reverse complement strand
GCGAGTTGATTTAAAAATAACGATATGTCTTTTGAAGAGACGTTTCGATAGTTGTTTTTATATTGTGTAATAAAATTTTTTGCGCAAAGCGTGGTTATTTGTATGGATTGGTTTTTTAATATTTCGCGAGCAAGCTGATGATTGGGGGCTTGGATTTTTCCGTGCACGGTTTGGTTATGTTGATCTGTTCCTTCCCAGATGAATGTTTTCATGAATCGCTTCGCATTCTAGATCATACGTCAATAACACGTCTTATTTCTTCAATACTTGTTGTACCCTGAGAAATGAGTTCTAACGCCCGCTGTTGTAATGTTTGATGGTTGGTTTCGGCCTGAGAATGCTTAAATGATAAGGTTTCATGTACGGCGATTCTCGATGAATAACCTTTGCAACATTTTTCGCATTGTCCTGCTTGATATAAAGTTGAACTATCGGGCAAATTAAATTGTTGTTTGATTTGTTTTGTTTGCGGATGTGTTTTTTTGCAATGATCACATAATTTTCTAATTAAACGTTGTGCGGTGACTAAAAGTAATGAACTCTTGACATCATAATCTTTTATGCCCATCTGTTTGAGTCGTGTTAATGCTTCTGTTGCACTATTGGTATGTAATGTGGTTAACACCAAATGTCCCGTTTGTGCGGCGTTGATGGCAATTGCCGCAGTTTCGGCGTCGCGAATTTCGCCAATCATGATGATGTCAGGATCTTGCCGCAGAAATGCGCGCAAGGTGCGGGCGAAATCCAAACCAATTTTTGGATTGATATTGACTTGATTGATGCCTGGCAAATTTATTTCAACGGGATCTTCGATCGTGACGATATTTTTTTCGGTTGAATTTAAATGCTGCAATATAGCATAAAGCGTGACGGTTTTGCCACTGCCGGTTGGGCCGGTGACGATGATGAGACCCTGCGGTTTATTAATGGCACGCATAAAGGAGTCATATTGTGAAACAGTAAATCCTAATGTTTGAATATCGCGGAGTAATTGTTGATGATCGAGCAAGCGCAAGACGATTTTTTCACCATGAATAGTTGGGCAGGTGCTAACGCGCACGTCGACATAATGATCCTGTTCATATAGTTTAAAATGTCCATCTTGAGGTAATCGTTTTTCGGTAATATCGAGTTGACATATAATTTTTATACGTGCTGCAATGCGCGTGGCATTATCTTTTTGTACATTCGTTATTATTTTTAGTAATCCGTTTTGTCGAAAACGAATGCGGCACCGATTTTCATCCACTTCAAAATGAATATCGGAAATTTGTTGCTTGATTGCATCCTGTAATAAAGTATTAATGTAGTGGATGAGTGGTTCATCATCATTTTGTGCTAAATCAATTGTTTGAGAATTAATGGGGGTATGGTTGTTGAGCGTTGTCTCATGATGTTCCATTGTGATTTGATGAATCATTGTTTGCAAATGATCGTGTCGCGCAATGACAAAGTTTATTTGCTGCTGTATTTGAAATTGAATGGCTTTTAAATGTTCTGTATTGGTCGGGTCTAAAATGGCGATGGTGACGATATTTTGTATTTGTGAAACAGGCAATATCCATTGCTTATATATTTGCGTAATAGGGATGAGTTGATGCGGAATGTTATGAGGATCATATTGCAAGAGGTCAATAACGGGCAGCTGAAAAAAATCGGCTGATGCATTTGCGAGCAGATCGGGAGGGATTAATTGATGTTGTACCAGATAACGAATGCACGAGGAGGATTTTTTAATTTTTTCGAGATGTTGATCGAGTGTTTTTTTGTCGATTAATTTTTTGGTGATGAGATAGTTTAAAAACATATTAATCTTTGCACATGCCAGCGTCCACACAAGTTCCGCTTGTTTTCCAATGACTGCCCGTTTCATCGGGGGTTAAAATAAACGTATAACTGCCGGCGGCTTTAGTTCCCGTGGCAGTAATGATGCCGCTTTCAACCGTTAAGCTGGCTAGATTTTTTGTTGCATCAGGGGTGTTTGGTATACCATTTTTGCCGGTCGACAAATCTTTTATGTCATCACCTTCTTGTAGCGCAATGGCAATAGCGGTTTTGTAAGGCGCAGCGGTTAGAATGACTTCGGCAAACCGTGCGCGTTTTGTATAATCTTGGTAAGACGGAATGGCGATCGCCGTCAAAATGCCGATGATGGTAATGACGATCAGTAATTCAATTAGTGTAAATCCAGTGTTGCTGTTCATCACGAGTTCTCCAATATAAATATTTTGTCACATTGTTGATGAACGGCTGTGCAGCGTCAATCGGGAGTTTTACTGAAAATAACTCAATACGGCCCGGTCAATAATTCATCACTTGTTTTGCTTCTGAATAGAATTTCTTAGATAATTTTGATATACTGATCATGCATTAAAAAGATTAGAAGAGGAATCGGCGATGTCCCCCATGTTTACAAAGTTTTTTACCGGCACGCTACACCAATCATTACAAGTTGATTTACACCACCTCGTTAAACAATATATGTCTGATTATAAAGAATATTGCCGCGCACGCCCCTCCCGTTATAACTTACAAAATGATTTTTTACAAATACGTGACAAAGCTGAGGAACAAATTTTAAAATGGATAAAATTAACGTTAATCGGCGGAGAATTTGTGGATCCGTCAAACTATTCAGGATTTAAATCAGCCAAATATCCCTTTGGCAAAAAACTATTCCTCAACGAAAAAGGCGTTGCCTTTCTAGAAGCGCAATTAGACATCGTAGAAGCCGAAACGCATTTAGCTATTTATGCGGCCGAAGAAGCCCGCATCATGGCACATGCCGAATATAAAAAAATAACTAAAACGCTGGAACGGTTTGTCGTCGAAAAAACAACATTGAAAAAACGCAATGACGATATTTGTAAAAAAACAAAGTCAACTATAACCCACGCAGAAATGCAAGAATCTTGGGGCAATACAGAGAAAATACGCGAACTTGAACGTCAAATTACTGTCGCAAAAAATAACTGGGAAAAATTTGATGAGAAAATGAGCTTTACAGCATTACAAATACAGATCGGCGAGGCGCATCAACATGCACACAAAGGCTATGATAAACTAGCGCGCGTTTATTATAAAAGCGAAGAGAATAAAGAAAGTCTCGACGCGCAACGATACAAAGAATTTAATGTGTCACCAGAAGTACGTCAACACCTCGTACAGCTACATCTCTCTGTATTATTAATGCGCATACAAAACTTAAAATACGGTCTCGAAAAAGTCACTGCTGGCACAGAACAAGCAAAATACTATAAACAATTGGCCATTTGTCATGATGCCATTGCCCAAAAAATGCTGGAACAGCATGCCGCTGCAGCAGAAGATCAACCAGAATCTGCAACAGCAATGTGGATTTTAAAACATAAAGAAGCGGCGCAGACAGCCAGAACAACCATGTGTGAAATCGTCGAAAAGCAACCCAATGCGGCTTATTTATGGTTCAAGCATTTGTGGCATCATCGATTCAACAGACCGACGTATCAATTACAAAAGAGTGTTCGCAATAATTTTAATCGTGAACGCTTCATGAAAACACTGCGTGCCATCTATGACGAAGGATCTGATCTACATGATTTCAAAGAACGGTTGTATAGTGAGATTTTCAATCATCTCACAACGGAAGAGTTACAAGACTTACAGATGAAAGTAGGACGTAAAGCGGTCGGGCGCTTATATGTAGCATTGCGATTAGTTGGACAAAAACCCGATATTGATCCCGCAAAAAAAGAAGCGGTCACAACGATGTCAAAACTTATCGAGACCCTTCGTCAGACGCTAGCGGATGAAATGGAACAACGTATTCGCGACCATGAGCTCGAGATAACAATTTCACCTTATGTTAACCCCCGCCCCAGTCGTATATCCTTATTTTTCAGTGAACACGCAATCAACAAGGCATGTACAGCTCGATGTGGCGCTCGCACCGGCGCCCCAGTACCGTCCCAAGAAAGTAGTACGTAGGTTGGGCCGTGAGGCCCAACCTACCGTGCTACCTCTGAGCTGAGGATTAAGATATATTGAAATCAATCTCCCGATTCTCCATATTGACACGCACCACTTGCGCGCGCACGGAGTCACCGAGACAATATTTTTTACCGGAAGCACGACCCACTAAACGATGACGCGCCGGATCAAACTGATAGAAATCTTTGCCAGGCAACACGCTAATATGTACTAGCCCTTCCACTAATAAATCTTTTAATTGCACAAATAAACCAAATCCCGTCACGCCGGTAATCACGCCATCAAATGTCTTGCCTAAATGACTCGAAATATATTCGCACTGCAACCAACGCATCACATCACGTGTTGCCTCGTCTGCCCGCCTTTCCGTCATCGAAAAATGTTCGCCTAACGTTTGTAATTCTTTTTGGTCTTGCGGTTTTTGTTTTTTCTTATCTAAAATTTCAGCAATTGCACGATGCACTAACAAATCCGGATAACGGCGAATGGGTGACGTAAAATGTGTATATTCATCAAATGCTAAACCAAAATGCGGCTCACAACTTGCCGAATAAAACGCTTTTGACATTGAACGCAACAACAATGAGTGAATCAATGTCGCATCATGTCGCTTGCTGGTTTCTTCAATCAATTTAGCATAATCCAAGGGTGTGGGCAAATCACCTCCGCCTAAACGCAAACCCAATGAATCTAAAAATTCTCGCAAATCTATCAACTTATCATGCGTCGGACCATCGTGCACACGGAATAACGCCGCGCATTTATGTTTTACCAAAAAACGTGCCGCAGAAATATTCGCACATAACATGCATTCTTCAATCAAACGATGCGCATCATTACGCACAACCGCAACCAAACGTTTAATCTTTTTGTTTTTATCAAATTCTACTTTAATCTCTTGCGATTCAAACTCTAATCCGCCGCGCTCTTTTCGTCGTTTATATAATACTTTATAAAGTTGCTGTAAATTTTTTAAATTCGGCATGATATCTTTGCTTTTCAATAATTCGGCAACTTCGGTATATGTTAATCGCGCATGTGAATTAATCACCGCCCGATAAAAATCATATTTTTTAATATCGCCTTTTTTGTCGATGATCATGTCGCATACCATGCTTAATCGATCGACATTTGGCTTTAACGAACATAAATTATTAGACAACTCGGGCGGCAACATCGGAATCACATGGCCTGGAAAATAAACACTATTACCCCTGCCAATCGCTTCGATATCTAAGGCAGACCCCGGCTTCACATAATGACTGACATCGGCAATCGCCACCACCAAACGCCATTCACTTTTATTGCATGGCTCACAATACACCGCATCATCAAAATCTTGTGCATCTTCACCATCGATCGTCACTAAATGCAATTCGCGCAAATCTTGACGATGCGGATAAGGTGCTTTGGGTTTCGAAAACTTTTTGGTATCCGCTAAAATTTGTTCGGACCATTTATAAGGTAATTCATGCGAGCGAATGGCGACGTCGGTTTCTAATCCCGGGGCCATATAATCACCCAGCACTTCAGTCACCTGACCAATCGCTTGCGTATGCATGGTCGGTGGCGCCGTAATTTTAACGATAACCATTTGACCTGGCTCTACCGATAATTTTGTTTTTTGAGGAATAATAATATCTTGGTTAATCCGTTGATTTTCTGGCGCAACAAATCCGATGCCGCCTTCGATAAAAAAACGTCCCACAATTTGTTGACGTTTATGTTCAATCACATTAACAATCAGACCTTCGCGTCGATTATTTCGATCGACATCAACGACTTGTACGGCAACAATGTCGCCATCCAATACCGCTCGCATCTGCCGGGCAGAAATAAAAATAGATTCGGTACCATCTTCAGGTTCCACAAAGCCAAAGCCATCTTTATGACCCACCACTCGCCCTTGAATCGCCTGTTCTTTGTGAAGCGTTTTATATTCGCCTGATCGCGCCTTCATTAATTGTCCATCACGCACCATCGCGCGCAATCGACGTCGCAACGCTTCTTCTTCAAACTCACCCGAAATATCAAATTCCCGTGCAATTTGCTCACGCAACAATGGCGTCTTACTTTTATTTAAAAAGTCTGCAATATATTCTCGAGAGGGAATGGGATGGTGATACTTTTCAGATTCGCGTTGTGCAAATGGATCTCGCCAACGTCTATTTTTTGTCATAACCATTCTATCGCGACTTTGTGATCATCAATCCTGATAATCTAAATCACGTCCTTTTACTTTCCTTGCGCTCACCGTTTGCATTATCTTAAGTCAAACGAGGATTGCTCCTAACATTACTCTTCAATCAAGTACTCTTGCATGTAGAGCTTTTCCATAAACTCAAAAGAAGAATAATCTTTCAACATCGGATCACGCAATTTACTGCGTAAATCCTCGAATCGATTTTTATATTCTTGTTTTAAGGAATCGGTCATCTTGTTTTGTACACATAAGCCGACATAATCCTTCATGATAGATCTCATCTCATCAAGAAGGTTATCGTCTTTGTTCTCCACTAGACCCGAGAATGCATCCTGGCTTGTCTCAAGCATATTTAAGTCATATGCCGCTGATACTTCCTTCATAGCTAACTCCTATCCCTTTTTATAATACTTAATATAACCCGACTGTAAACATACACCATGAATCTTAAGGAAATCTTAAGAGTTCAATAAAATTCAGATATATATTCATTTTTTTTCTTTGCCTTATCGGGTATAATCAAAAAGTTGTATTTTATCAACAACTTAACCATAAAGGTCCCTGTTATGTATAAATTGTTATTGTTTAGCCTCGCCGCCTTTTCCTTATCCGCCTGTAGCAGTTTGCATCCTGCAAACTCCATACCACACCCCCAAATGCAGTGTCAGTCGCTAAAGCATCAACAATCGATGCAAAACTCCAACCCCAACAACCAGGAACACTGGCAACTCCAAACGAAACGTCAGCAGTTGGATCAAGCATACCACAAAATTGGCTGTGACAAAATTGTTAAAAAAGATGCGCAATAAAATATTAACTTGAAACATGACCAAAACAAAAGCAATTTTACTTTATACCCTGGTTTCGCTCTTTTTAATATTCGAAATGGCTGTGCAAGTATCGCCCAGCATTATGACCACCGCGCTCATGCAAGACCTCAACATCAGCACCTTTGGCTTAGGCGTCATGTCAGGTATTTATTTTTATACGTATACAATTTTTCAAACACCGTCTGGCATGCTGCTCGATCGGTACAGCCCACGCAAAATCATCACGTTGGCTATATTAACTTGCGCCATCGGCTCCGCCTTGTTTGGCGTCGCAACAAATATTTATATCGGATCGATTGCGCGATTACTCTTGGGCGCCGGCTCCGCCTTCGCCTTCGCCTTTGTCTCTGTATTGATTACTGCAGCGGATTTATTTGAAAACAAACATTTTGCGTTGTTTGCCGGCATCAGTCAAGCGCTCGCCGCATTAGGCGCCATGTCCGGACAAATTCCGTTAAGTCACTTAGTCAACTTATTGGGTTGGCGACATACCATGCTGCTATTAGCAATCATTGGTTTTGCGCTTGCATTACTCATTTGGATTTTCTTGGATTACAAAAAACATTATCTCATGCATGAAGATACCGCCCCGCACAGCGCCTGGAAAAGTTTGCACGGTATTCTCAGCAACAAACAAACTTGGGCCATTGCTATTTATGCTTGTCTTTCATGGGCGCCACTGTCGGGGTTTGCGTCCTTATGGGCCGTGCCTTATTTTATAAGTGTTTATCAGCTCACGCCCCCAGCTGCCGCAACACTGGTTGCCTTTATGTGGCTCGGTGTCGCCGCGGGAAGCCCCATACTCGGTTGGTGGTCAACATACTTAGGACAAAGACGATTACCTTTATGGTTATCTGAATGTATTGGATTCTTCGCATTTTTTATTATTCTATTTTATATTCCGCCCATTTGGATAACCGGCGTTTTAATGTTTTTAGCCGGCGGCGCGACGGCAGGACAAGTATTAACATTTAGCGTCGTACGAGAACTCAATCATCCAAAACAACGCGCAACAGCGTTAGCCGTAAACAACATGGCGGTCGTCATTTCCGGCGCAATTTTTCAACCGCTGATTGGAAAGTTGTTGCAAATACATCATACGCATTTCGCCGGCTCAACGTTATTAACTTACAAACATAGTCTCATGGTAATTTTAGCAAGTTATTTCATCGCCACGCTAATTGCGTTCTTTTTTATTCGAGAGACGGGGTGTGAAGAAGTGGAGCTCGCGTAGGCTGGCAAGGCTTTAGTTCATGATTATGTATTTATTAGTTAAGGTCAATGTTCCTGTTAAGGCCATAATTTTAATAAATTCTGTTACATAAAAAGGTGCTACGCCTAGCAGATACGCTTTTTGCCACCCAACGAAATGGGCGAGTACAATCATACCGACTATAAAAATTATAAATGTACTTATACAAATATTTAAAAATATCATGATAGGATGGCGAAAAATATTTTGTTGTGCTAAATAGCCAGCGATGATTGATGCCGGTAGAAATCCAAGTAAGTAACCACCACGCGGGCCAAGTAATATTGGTAATCCAGAAGAATAATGCGCAAATACTGGTATGCCTAGCAGCCCTTCAGCAAGATAGATGATAATGATACTTGAACCAATTGACGGACCAAATAATATGCTTAATAATAAAACAGCGGTTGTTTGCAATGTTATAGGTATGGGCAATAGTGGTATGGTCATTTGTGCGCTCAATGCGATTAAAATGCTGCCGATAAAGATAAGACAGATACGATGTAATGGATATATGTTGGATGAAATTGTAACAGGAAACATTTTATGCATAATTGATTCCAGTGCGAAATTTTAATGATAGGGCGTTCAAATCATCATGTCAATGTTTGCTTGATTTTTGATTACGACAGTCTTACAGTTTACTCGGTTGGCTCGTTAGGCATTCTGGCTATTCTCAGTAGCTTTCTTCTATTGGGTTCTTAAAACCGAAAGGAGCATGAAAAAATGTTTAAAAATTTAGTATATAAAAATCGAACAATAAGGAGGTTTGATGGCAGCTATATTGTAAGCAAGGAAATTCTTGAAGAACTTGTTGACCTTGCGCGGATGACCCCTTCTTCAATGAATTTGCAACCTTTAAAATATTATATAACCAATAGCAAAAAAACAAATGAATTAATTTATAAACATTTAATTTGGGCTGGCTGTCAAGTAGAAGGGGAAGGTTCTGGTTCTGCTGAATTGCCTACAGCTCATATTATTGTTTTACGAGATACAGACATAACTAAGCATGCAAGTTGTGATCATGGTATAGCGGCGCAGACGATAATGCTTGGGGCGACGGAAAAAGGGCTTGGCGGTTGTATGCATTCAGGGTTTAAAAAAGCAGAATTGCAGGCATTACTTAATATTCCAGAAAAGTATCAAATATTGTTTGTTTTATCTTTAGGCAAGCCAAAAGAAACAATTGTTATTGAGCCGGTCATAAATAATAAAGTGGCATATTGGCGGGATGAACAAAACATTCAACATGTTCCAAAAAGGACATTGAATGAAATACTTTTTTATGATCCATCGATGACTTAAAATCGCTTTTTTTTTATAAGAAGGGTTACTTCATTTCGTGCTTAACTTAAAATGGAAATAGCAACTACGGTAGCTGTCAGTTTATATTTATTTAAAGACGGAATTCTTCAAAAATTTAATTAGGTTTGGGTTAACTATGCGGTTTTGTTTTTGTTCGTGGAGTGGAGGAAAAGATTGTTGTTTAGCGCTTTTTAAAGCGGTACAAGCAGGTTATTCACCTAGAGCTCTATTAACGATGTGTATAGAGACAGGCGGTCGTTCACGTTCTCATGGTCTATCTTTAGAAATATTACAGGCTCAAGCAAAAAGTTTAGGAATCCCCTTGGTTACTCAAGACTCATCTTGGCAAAATTACCGGAACAATTTTATTAGTGCTCTCAGAACAATTAAAGCACAAGAACCCATGATAACCACTGGAATATTTGGTGACATTGATATTGACGGGCATGAGACATGGGAACAAGAAGTATGTAAAGAAACCGGGCTCGAAACTTTATTACCTTTGTGGAAGATGGAACGCAAAACACTACTGGCGGAATTACTAACAGCCGGGTTTAAAGCAATAATTGTTGCTTTAAATGCAGAAAGATTAGATCCGAGTTTTTTAGGAAGAGTGATAGATTACAATATCATTGAAGAATTAGAAAAACGAGGAGTGGATCCATGCGGAGAAAATGGTGAGTTTCACACCGTTGTGGTCGCTGGTCCATTGTTTAAAACACCTTTAAATTTAGAAAAACACGGTGACCCGATTCTACGCTCCGGCTATTGGTTTCAAGATTTCTCGCTAAAGATCGCGCCAACTGTAGCAAACGTAGCCCGTATGGAGCGAAGCGGAATACGGGATTAAAAACAATAAAGATAATGGTAAATTACAGAAGACATTTTTTAAAAGGCGGAAAATATTTTTTTACAGTGACGTTGTGAGGTCGCCAGTCGAGTTTGTTGATTGATGAAGTTGAATTTGTTGCGGGAGTCCATTGGGGTCTCTTAAAAAATGTATGAAATTAAAAGAAGGAGATTATGGAGAATAAATATTCCCGTATTCCGCTTCGCTTCATACGGGCTACGGTAGCTTATCCGGAACTCGCGTTCAGAAATGAAATTTCTTTTATGCCGATGAGATAACAGATCGCAAAATAGATTGTTCCATAGGTTCCAAGAATAACAATGGCCTGTAAGACTGGGTTCAAATGAGTGACTTGCAGTTTCACCATCCATGCCAGCACGGCTCCAACGATTGCGGCACCCCAGAGACTGAGTGTGAACGATAAGTTTATTCCTGTTTTGCCAATGCGTTTATTTAATTTAGTGCGCAGAAGAATGAACTCAATCCAGCCGCAGAATCCAGAAGCGGCGGAAATGCCTGCTACTCCCCATCGGGGATTGATATGCAATAGTGCAGGAAGGTATTGCGATGCGCCATAGGCAAGAATGATCGTCAGAAATACGCGTATAACCGCATAATAAAACGGTGTGCGCGTATCGCGAAGTGCATAATAAGTTGATGAATAAAGTCTGCTTAAGGTTGAGGCGAGCAGTCCTACTGCAGCGCCGGCCAATATGCTCCAAACATAGATGGAATCCTGGTGTGTAAATTTACCGTGCTGATAAATTGCTGCAGCAACGACATCGCCAAGCGCGATAAATGCTACTGCAGAGGGGATGATGAAAAATGCAATTTTTCGTAGGCCATTGTTCAATCTTGCGCGGAGTTTTTCTGCAATGTCTCTTTCATTTCCGAGTGCGCTCGACATGACCGGTAGTTCAGCTGCGGATACAGACATGCCGAACAAACTGATGGGCAGTGTAAATAATGTTTGTGCATAGGTAAATGCAGATAGTGCGCCGGAGGGGAGGAGTGTGGCGAGTATGTTGTCAACAAATGCACTGATTTGTATTACACCACGACTGATGAATACTGGGATGAAATTTTTCAGTATCGTTTTGACGTGATGATTTTGTCTATCAAAAGAAAAATGGAGTGCTTGTGCCAGTTTGAAAACCATGGGCAGCTGGATGGCGACTTGGAGCGCGCTTCCTACGACCGATCCGAATGCAACAATTTTAGCAAGCTGGTATTCTCCGTTTGACCGCCCAAATAGGATAAGTGTGGCTATAATAGATATATTCCATACAACGGGAGCGGCATAGGAAATAAAAAATTTTCGATGACTGTTGAGGATTCCCAAACACCAGGCAGAGTAGACGAGCAGTCCCGCGCCGGGGAATAGAATTTTTACTAAGACGATGGTTAGCGCGCGTTTTTCACCTGTAAAACCAGGGGCGATGGCATAAACTAAGTAGGGAGTAGTTAAAATGCCAAGTATAACAATTATTGAAACGAAAAGTCCGAGCATGGTACCGATGGCGCCTGCAACATGATCGGCTTCTTTTTCATTTCCTTCAGCGATGAGTTTTGCATATACGGGAATAAAAGATGCAGAAAGAACGCCTTCTCCAAACAGGTTTTGAAGAAAGTTTGGAATTCGAAATGCTGCGCGGTATATATCTGCCGCAGAAGAATTTCCGAAATAGAAGGCAAATACACTGTCGCGTATGACGCCGAAAATGCGGGAGAGAAAAATACCGCTAGCAACCGAGGCGGCATGCCATTTGGTATTGGTATATTTCGACGATTTTTTAGCAACAGACATGATCCGTCATCCTCGAGTATTAGTATGTAGGTTGGGCCGTGAGGCCCAACAAATTGTTCCCGTTGGGCTTCGCTTCGCTCAGCACCAACCTACATTTTATTTAGCCCAACCTACCGCGCTATACATTAAACCGAAAATGCATCACATCGCCGTCTTGGGTGATATAAGTTTTTCCTTCTACCCTCAAGCGACCGGCGTCTTTGGCGCCATTTTCGCCGTGATATTTAATGTAATCATCATAGCCGATGACTTCGGCGCGGATAAAACCTTTTTCAAAATCGGTATGAATTTTGCCGGCGGCTTGTGGCGCGGTGGCGTGTTCTTGTACCGTCCAGGCGCGGACTTCTTTCGGGCCGGCGGTAAAAAAGGTGATTAAACTTAATAATTCATAACCCGCGCGAATGACGCGATTGAGTCCCGGTTCGGTTAAGCCTAATTCTTTTAAAAATTCTTGTTTGTCTTCGTCGGAGAGCGCAATCAGTTCTGCTTCAATCGATGCACAAATTGGCACAACACGCGCATTTTCTTTTTTAGCGAGTGCAATGACTTTGTCTAAGAATGGATTGTTTTCAAATCCGTGTTCATCGACATTGGCAATATATAACGTCGGTTTTGCCGTTAATAAATTCAATGATTTTACAAATAGCGCATCTGCGTCTTCGAGCGGTAATGTGCGCGCCATGTTGCTTTTGTTTAAATGTGCTTGTAGTTGTTTTAAAATTTCTTGTTGATGCTTGGCGTCTTTGTCGCCGCCTTTTGCATTTTTGTTGGCTTTATGCAATTGTTTTTCGATCGTGGATAAATCCGCTAACATTAACTCAGTGTTGATGGTTTCAATATCGCTTAAGGGATCAATTTTTCCGGATACATGAATAATGTCGGTGTTTTCAAAACAGCGAACCACATGTGCAATCGCATCGGTTTCGCGAATATGGGATAAAAATTGATTGCCGAGTCCTTCGCCATCCGCAGCGCCTTTAACAAGACCTGCAATATCGACAAATTCGATGACGGTCGGAATAATTTTTTCTGGCGTGACGATTTTGGCAAGGGCATCGAGTCGCAGATCGGGTACAGGGACGACGCCGACATTGGGGTCAATCGTGCAGAAAGGATAGTTTTCGGCTGCAATGCCTGCACTGGTCAGTGCGTTGAATAATGTGGATTTGCCCACATTTGGAAGACCGACGATGCCGCATTTAAATCCCATAAATTATTCTTCTGTGCTGTGTAATGTTTGAATGGCTTGTTGTGGATCATTGCCGAGAAAATCAGGCATAACATCCAGCGCGTGATCGATCGCTGATTCGATATTATGTTGATCGGATTTATTGGGGGCATGTAAAACATAATCCGCGACATCTTCTTTAATGCCTGGATGATTGATGCCGATGCGCAGACGCCAAAAGTCAGGGCTGTGTAAATGTGAAATAATATCGCGCAAGCCATTATGGCCGGCATGTCCGCCGCCTTGTTTTAAGCGTGCAATGCCGGTAGGTAAATCGAGCTCGTCGTGCGCGATTAAAATTTCATGGGGCAGAATTTTATAAAAATGTGCGATGGATAACACCGCTTGACCACTTTCATTCATATAGGTTGATGGAATGAAAACATGAATATTGTTTGAATGCAGGTTTAACTTGCCCGCTGATCCCTGAAATTTATTGTCGGGATATAACATGACATTGTGTGATTGAAGCAAACGTTCGACAAACCATACGCCGGCATTGTGCCGTGTTTCCGCATATGTTGAGCCCGGATTACCAAGGCCGACGATGAGTTTGATGGACATGTAGCTCCCTTACTTCTTATCTTTTCCTTTCTCCTTTCCTTTATCTTTGTCCTTGTCCTTGTCCTTGTCCTTATCTGATGATGCGGCGTCAGCTGTTTCATCTTCTTTTTTCTCAGTGGTGATTTCGGTTTCAATTGCAACTGGTGCTGCTGTTTCTGTTTCTTCTTCAACCACTTTTGGAATATGGATGGTGACAACCGGTAACCCCGCGTCTTTTTCTGACGCCAGTTTAACGCCTTTTGGTAATTTTAAATCACCAAAATGAATAACTTGATCCAATTCTACATTGCCGACATCGACTTCGATAAAGTCAGGTAAGTTGGCCGGTAAACAAGAAATTTCAACTTCTTTTTCATAATGTAAAACGGTACCGCCGCCTATTTTGATGCCGGGGGCAATGGTTTCGTTGATGAAATGTAATTGAATGGTACGGATGATTGCTTCATCGGATTTAACGCGCAAAAAATCCATATGCAAAATTTGTTTTTTAAAGGGATGGCGCTGTAAGTCTTTCAGCACGACCTGTTGATCTTTGCCGTCGAGCTTCAGCGTCAAAATTCGAGAGTAAAAAGCCTCATCTTCTAAGGCTTTGATGATCTTATGGTGTTGCAGATTGATAGAAATCGGTGCTTGCTTGGCGCCATAGATAATCCCCGGTATAAGTCCGGTTTTTCGTAGGCGGCGGCTCGCACCTTTCCCTATATCAGCACGCATACTGGCTTCTAATGCAGTAATGGTTGACATAGCAGTTCTCCTGGTTAATTTTTATATATTTTGGCTCGCGACCAAGCCAGAGGGAATTATACCTATATTTGAGCAAATTTCTATATATTTGAGACCTACCTGTTCGCACATCCTAGAATGTTATATAAACATCGAGCTCAATGACTCCGACTCACTGACCCGTCGAATAGCTTGGGCGAGGAGGCCGCTTAAAGAAAGCTGTCGGATGCGAGGGCATTGTCGGGCGGTTTCGCTCAAGGGAATCGTGTCGCCGACAACAAGCTCGTCGAGCAGTGAATTGTTGATATTTTCAATGGCGTTGCCAGAGAGCACCGGATGAGTGGCATAAGCGGTGATGGTTTTGGCACCGTTTTCTTTGAGTGCTTGAACAGCTTTGGTCATCGTGCCAGCCGTGTCAACGATATCGTCGATAATGATACAATTATAACCTTGAACATCCCCAATGATATGCATCACGCGCGCTTCATTGGGATTCGGTCGACGTTTATCGATAATGGCTAAGTCAGAGCCCGGAAAATGTTTTACAAAAGAGCGTGCGCGCACAACCCCGCCCACATCAGGTGAAATAAACATGATTTTTTCAAATTTCTTTTGCCTAATATCATCTAACATGATCGGCGTCGCATAGACGTTATCGAGTGGCATATAAAAAAAGCCTTGAATTTGGTCGGCATGCAGATCAACGGTGAGTACGCGATGAAAGCCGACAACGGCGAGCATATCTGCAACGACTTTAGCCGAAATGGGCACACGAGCGCTTCGGACGCGTCGATCTTGTCGTGCAAAACCAAAATAGGGAATGACAGCCGTAATTTTAGCGGCGGATGCGCGACGCAGCGCATCGCACATGATGACGAGTTCCATGAGATTTTCGCTAGACGGTGCACAGGTGGATTGAATGACAAAAACGTCGTGGCCGCGAACATTTTCTAAAATCTCGATATTCATTTCGCCATCGCTAAATCGCTCAACACGCGCCTTTCCCAGTGTCATTTTCAGGTGTTCGGCAATTTGTTTTGCGAGAATAGGATTGGAATTACCACTGAAAAGCATCATTTTTTTGTCCACAATATTGTCCCATAAATGTTGATGGCTGGGGTGGTAGGATTCGAACCTACGGATGCGGGGATCAAAACCCCGTGCCTTGCCGCTTGGCGACACCCCAATAACAAACTCAAGCCTGCATATTGTCCAGATTGATCGGGTTTCTGTCAACATGATAGCGGAAAATATCAGTTATATTTGCCAGTAACTATTCAGCACAAACAAGGAACGTCCATATTTTGGTGCTTTTGGGCGAAAAATCTCTTCAAAATGCTCATGTACTATCGTGTACACTCCGCTTTCTCATCGATTTTTCACCCAAAATCATCCAAAATCTGAACGTTCTCCGTGTTTTAGGTTTTGCGGTGAATAGTTATATTTGCCATTGAGAGACGATGATGCGTAGCGATAGGTTTGGATAAGTGAGGAAAATTTTACTGGGTAGATCGGTGTTTTTGACACCGGTGTAGCGTAAATACTGTATTGTCCAACCGGATTGTTTCAGTTGAGTGAGGTGATGATAAGCGTCAAATTTTTTGATAGCTGGTTTGCTGGATATCGGTAAACCGCGGATCCAAAAAAACAGATTTGAAACGGGCAAGGTCCACCCGAGTTCTTTTGGGAGTAAATTTTCGGGCGTTTTGGCTTCCACCGGTGCTTGGTTGGGCAATGCCATGATAATTTTACCGGGTTTGCCGTCGATGGTGACAGATGCTATACCGAGTGGGCCGAAGATATGCATTTGATAGTTTTGCTCGTTTTGCGACCAGTTGATGTAAGCGGTTTCGGCTTGTTTTTCGGTTTGAATGGCGATGGCGCCTTTGATCGTCCAGCTTTTTATCTGAGAAAGCTCGGTTTGTCGTGCCGGCCAGCTCATCGGTTGATTCAGTGGTGGCTGGTTACTGGGTATCATGCTGGTGCAGGCGGTTAATCCCAAGAAACAGGTTATTGTGACAAGAGACTTCATTTTGTGACCGATATCTTTCATAATGGTGCTATCTTAGAATTAATAGGATAAATATGGAACCATCAATTTATAAAAAACTAGAATCATTAGTCGATCGTCATATGTCGTTAGCCAAACTGTTAACGGATAGCGAGGTGCTCAGCGATCAAAATCGTTGTCGGGAATTATCAAAAGAATATTCACAGTTGGAGCCGGTAGTTGAAAAATTTCAGCAATATCAGCGTGCGATGGAATCATGCGAAAATGCAAAAATACTTATGGATGATGAAGATCCATCGATGCATGAATTGGCTAAAGATGAGTTTCACGTTGCAGAACAACAAATAGCTGATGCAGAAAAAGAATTAAGAGTGTTATTGTTACCCAAAGATCCGGATGATGATAAAAACGTTTTTTTGGAAATTCGTGCGGGTACAGGTGGCGATGAGGCCGCAATTTTTGTGGGTGACTTGTTTCGCATGTATTCTTATTACGCGGAACAAAAAGGTTGGCGCGTTGAAATTATTCATGAGAGTGTTGGCGAACATGGCGGCTATAAAGAAATTATCGTTCGCTTGATCGGTAAAAATGTTTATTCACAATTAAAATTTGAATCGGGTGCGCATCGCGTACAGCGTGTACCTGAAACCGAAACGCAAGGCCGCATACATACATCGGCGTGTACCGTGGCGGTTTTACCGGAAGCGACAGCGATTGATCATATTGATCTAAATCCGAGTGATTTGCGCATTGATACGTTTCGCGCATCCGGTGCTGGCGGGCAACATGTTAATCGCACCGATTCCGCGGTGCGTATTACGCATATTCCGACGGGCGTTGTGGTGGAATGTCAGGATGAACGTTCGCAACATAAAAATAAAGCGCGTGCGATGTCGGTATTGCAAGCGAAAATATTATCCGCAGAGCGTAAAAAACAGCAGGATCATATTGCGCAAACACGTCGTAATTTGGTGGGTTCCGGCGATCGTTCAGAGCGTATTCGTACGTACAACTATCCGCAAGGTCGCGTGACGGATCATCGCATCAACTTAACTTTATATAAATTGAGTTATGTGATGGAAGGCCAATTGGATCAAATCATTCAGCCGCTCATTCAAGAACATCAAACTGATTTATTGTCAGCACAAAATTGATTTTATGAACGTTGCCAATTGTCTTGCACAATCTACTCGTCTTTTAACAACATCGCCGACGGCGCGATTAGATGCGGAACTGTTGTTGGCGCATGTGCTAAATATATCGCGCGAAAAGTTGCAGGTGAGTTTTGAACATTCGCTAACCTCTTCGCAATTACGTGCGATGAATGAATATGTGAAGCGTAGAGAAAAGGGCGAGCCGATTGCCTATCTTGTTGAGCGTTGTGAATTTTGGTCATTAGATTTATGTGTGATGCCGGGCGTGTTGGTGCCACGACCCGAAACAGAAATGTTGGTTGAGCAAGCATTAAAATATTTATCCGAGGATATAAGTTGTCGCGTTGCCGATTTAGGGACAGGCAGTGGTGCAATTGCGCTGGCCTTGGCGCATGAACGTCCGTCTTGGAAATTAGTTGCAACGGATCGTTCGGCGGTCGCGCTCGCGTTGGCGCAGAATAATGGTCGACGTTTGAAACTGGCGAATATTCAATATTACTTAGGCGAATGGTGTCAGGCACTGCCCGATCAAAAATTTGATGCAATTATAAGCAACCCTCCTTACATTTCATCTGATGATTTACATTTAATCAATTTAGATGTGACATTTGAGCCAAAAAGCGCCTTGTTTTCGGATAATAATGGCTTGTCAGATGTTCAACAAATTTGTGAACAGGCGAGAGCATTTTTGCATCCTGGTGGTTATTTGATGATAGAGCATGGGTTCAATCAGGGGGCGGCGGCGAGGAATATTTTTAAGCATACGGGATATTCGTCTATTGTGACCTATCGCGATTTAGCTAACCATGAACGCATGACATGTGCCAGAATTTTATGATGAGTTGTTTGGTAAAAACAAAAAACATGCTAAGATAATTCTTATATTTTTTGTTATGCCCTGTTTTATAGAGGAGGTTTTTTGATGCCTGTTAAATCAAAACGAACGAAAAAGACCGCAACAAAACACGCCAAAAAGAATCGTGTTGTTAATTCGCGCGCGCCAAAAAAGAAGGCGAAACCAGCAAAGACAAAAACCAAAAAGAGGGTAGAATCGGGCAGTAAAAAAATAATCGCTTCTAAAAAGAAAGTGGAAATTATTCAACAAACTAAAAAAGTTAAACGACCTATGAAAGTACAAACAATTAAATTTGAGCCAGAAGGAATCGCGCCGTATCAGACGAAGGCGTCGGAAGATTATATGAGTCCAATGATGAGCGATCATTTTCGAAAGATTTTACTGGTGTGGCGTAACCGTTTAATGACAGAGGCAAATCGCACGGTCAATCAAATGCGAGTGGGTTCTGTGGTGTTGGCGGATCTTAATGATCGTGCAACGCAGGAAGAAGAAGTCAATTTAGAATTGCGCGCGCGCGATCGCGATCGTAAATTGATTAAAAAAATCGAAAGCTCCTTACATGCTGTTGACGAAGGCGAATATGGTTATTGTGAGGCGTGTGGTGAGGAAATTGGATTGCGACGATTAGAAGCTCGGCCTACCGCGCGTCTTTGTATTGACTGTAAAGAGCTGGATGAGATTCGAGAGAAACAGACAGGGTCGTAAAGGTAATTCGGGATCCACTTTTTCCCGTCATCCCGGAAAATCTGCGTAGCAGATTTATCCGGGATCCAGGGAATATATTTCTGGATTCCGGAATTCCGCCTGCGGCGGAATTCCGGAATGACGTGACTGCTGGCGCAGCAACATCCGGAATGACACCCATCAGAAGGCTCCTTGTCAATAGCCACAGAACGTTTATTCCTCTTTTTTTCAGACTCAAAAGAAGAGATCTCATTTTTATTATTTGATCTTGTGGTCGCTCTGTTCGAATACGCGCCTTAATTTTCTATCGATGCTGATTCCTCTTAATGATGAAATCGCACCAGACACCCATCAGGATCAAGGTAGGCCGTAGCGGCAATACCGTTACATTGGCTTCCCCCTGGAAACAACTTGTTTCCCCAGAAAATAATCAGTGCCATGCCGTGTCTATTCAAGCGTACGTTGTACGTACAATATATAGGGTTCACTGGGTTTCCCCAGCCTCCAGTCTTTTAGCAGTTCACGGCATGGGCGAATCCATTTTAACACAACTCTCACTTAATCAAAGGGGTTGAATCAATCGCCAATCAAGAACATGAATTACTCAGTCATCCCACGGGCTTGATCAATTCAACCCACACCGGGTTCCCTAAGGAAATAATTTTTTCATATCAAACTCCACTTTATCTCTTAATATAAAATAACTCGCTTTCGATAGTTTATTCGCAATCGTTTTCAATGCGACCACTCGTAACTGTTTTTGTAACTTCCGCTGATAATATCGTGTAATCGGTTTATAAACTCGTATCGCTACATTCGCCGCTTCTGTAAAAGCCCAACTCAAATACGTATTTCCATTCTTTCGATTGTTTTCTCCTTTCTTTTTTTCATTACTGATACAAATACTTCTTACCATGCGACAATATGAACTATAATTTCCCGCACTGGGAAAGCGTTTAATTTCTCCCGTTTCTAATAAAATCGTCATCGCTAAAATGGGTCCTACACCAGGGATATTTTGTAATCGTTTAAAATCATCAGAAGGGTTTAATTCTTTTTTAATGATTTTTTCGAGTTGCTCAATCTCTGCTTGCACACATTTTAATATCTGATAATGACTCTCCATACATTGTCGTATCAAAGGATCAGAGATTGCCGTTAACCATTTCTTGTCGTTCTTTTTGATTTTAGCCCCAGACCAATGCTGGTTCAAATAACGTGCTCCCAATCCTTGGATACTTAAAATTTGTCGCGTCTGATTTTGAACCAATACCAATCGACGTCTTAACATTTCTCTCAACGAGCGTTGTTCTTTTGGATAAATATACCCTGTCGCTAAAATATTTAACCTCAATAATTTAGCCAACCAACGGGCATCGGATTTATCATCGCTATATTTTAAACCCGAATAGGCACTGACCGCACCAGGATTGGCTAAATGAACCGTATAATTTTTAGCCTGCAACGCATCCACCAACCAGTACCAATTATAAGTGGATTCAACGACTAACCCATCGAGACTCGATTGATAAGGGGTTAAAGCACTTAAAATCTCCTCTGCATCATTTTCTAAACGTTTCTCGTACACGACTCGATCCTCTTCGTCTAATATGACCACATAACTATTATTTGAATGTAAATCAATTCCACCATATAATTTCATCGGAAGGCTCCTTTTTGGGTTATTGAAACAAGCTTAGTTTACACCAAGCTTGTTTCTTGGGAGCCTTCTAATGATTATCAAGCGGAATTTAAGGAATCTGCTTCTTCGCTTTAATATAATCTTCAATGATGTCGCGAATGATTTTGGGATGCACGGATACTTGTTTCATCGTCGAAAATTGATAACCATCGCCATTGCCTTGCATAAAATTACTTGTTGCAACGGTATAGTATTGATCCATTTTTATCGGCGTGCCATCATCGAGCATCATCGATATTACTTTTTTGTTCTTCTGTTCAAATGACATGCCCGCATATTGTGTGGCGTCAATCATATCATCATTTAATCCATGCTCGATGGCTTGTTTGATATCTTGGCCGGTCATATTTAAAACGACGGCGGTATTATCAAAGGGGAAAAGTTGGTAGAGTCGGCCGAGCGTTATCGGGCCTTTCATCAGATCATGACGGAAAAAACCCTCATTTTGCAATGTAATTTGCGCGCCTGTTTGTTCTTTTATAACTTGACAGACCCAATGGCCGAGAGGAGAACGCTCCCCTTTTTTTTCAGCTTGTAATGTGCGCGTTGCTTCACCAATTTCGACAGACATTTGTTGTTTAAATTTGTCATAATATTGGTTGTAGACTTTTGTCATTTGGGGATCGAGCTTAATATTTTTTTTGTGTTTATAAATTTGGGTTAATGTTGGTGTGACTTTAACGAGCTTATTTTGTGCGTTGAATGTTAAGATCAAATCGCCTAAATCACGGCCATAAGCGTATGCTTGTAATATCGGCATATTATCTAATTTACCGGCGACGGGTTGATGGCTGTGCGCACTTAAAATCGCATCAAAACCCTTGGTATTTTTGATTAAACTCGAGATCTCTTTACCTTTGATTTCTCCGTTTGTTTGTTTTGAGGCGATGTGGGTGAGTGCGATGATGGCATCGGGTTTGCCCGCTTTATCGCGACCGGAATTTAAATAATCAATCCAGCCTTGAGCAGCTTTTTCAGCTGTTTGAAATTCTAAATTGGCGACATTGGTGTGTATTGTTGTGAAAGGTGTTTCGGTGGTAGAGAGTCCAATAATAGCAATTTTGATTCCGTCTCTGTTCACAATAATATAGGGCTTGGCGAAGTTGACAGGCTGATGCGTTTTTTGTGTGAATATATTAGCGGCAAGATAAGCAAAATGGCCTTGTTGTTGCCAAGTCGGAAACCATTTCATCGTCCAATCAAAATCGTGATTGCCAACAGCAGATGCGGAGACATTTAAATAGTTCATCATGGCGTTGACGGGTTCGCCATATGTTAAATTTGATATGATGCTGCCTTGATAATTATCGCCACCGGCAACCAAAATATAATTTGGATATTTTTTTTCTTGGGCCTTAACGACGCTTGCAAATTTTTCCATGCCAGGATTTTTATTGTCTTCGGTGACTTGGCCGTGAAAGTCATTAAAATATAAGATATGGATTGTTTTAGCGAACAGCGGGGCAGCGGACAGGCTGATCAATAAAAAGCATAAGAGACGGATCAGATTTTTTGGCGTCATTATCGTGGCTCCTGTTGTTTATTTGGCACCATTATATTAGTGGAATGCGATTTTGCCTAGTATTTTTTGCGTTTATTCGATAAAATTGTTGTCGATGTCATTTAGTCAAAATAAGGCGCAATAACGATGAGTTATATATTGTGTTTAGATGTCGGTAATTCAAATATTTTCGGGGGTGTTTTTGAAAACGACAGAATTGTCTTTCGTTTTCGATATGATACTCGAAATACGACGACATCAGATGAGTTGGGATTGTTTTTAAAAAGTGTATTACGCGAAAACAATATTACCATTCCAGATATAAAAAAAATTGCCATTTGTTCAGTTGTGCCACAACTCGATTATTCTTTGCATGCGGCTTGTAAAAAATATTTTGATATAGAGCCGTTTATTTTACAGATCGGCGTTAAAACGGGCATCAAAATAAAAACAGCGGCACCCGCAGAGGTGGGCGCTGATTTAATTTCGGGCGTTATTGCGGCGACATATCGATTTCCTAGCAAACCAATTGTCGTTGTCGATTTTGGAACAGTGACGACATTTGCGGTTACGAACGCGAAAAAAGAATTTTTAGGCGCTGTATTTTTGCCAGGTTTGCGTGTCGCGATGGAATCATTGCGCGCAAGTACCTCAAAATTATTTCAAGTGGAGATTAAGCGGCCCAATGATATTGTTGGTCGTAATACACATGAATGTATTCAGTCAGGATTATATTATGGGCATTTGGGCGCGATTCATGAGATCATTAGTAGAATTAAGCAAGATCTATGTTGTGACCAAGATCCTGTCATTATTGGCACGGGTGGTTTTGCGTATTTGTTTGCGGATGAAAAGATTTTTACGGTGATCGAACCAGATTTGGTATTATATGGCTTGTATTTGGCGTTATTGTTGAATGCATAATTAAATTGATGGCAACTATTCAGCAAGTGTAGCCTGGGTTTCGCTTCGCTTCACCCAGGCTACGTTACTGGAAACTTGATCCCTCCTTCAGACTTATTTCATATTGGAAAATTCTGGCGCATGTGCATTATATTCACTATAATCCAGTAAGACATGGGCCGGTAAAAAAAGCCAAATCAATAATTGGGAGACATCATGGAAAACAGCGTCTTAACATATTTCATAAATCGATCGCCAAAATATAATGCTTCATCGGCATGGGTGACTGATAAAATGTTTATTCAAAAGATTTACCAACTTTCAGAAGCCAATGAAAATTCCACTGTATTAGATGTTGCAACAGGAACAGGCTTGATTGCCAAACAATTCCATGGCAACGTAAAAAAAATTGTGGGTGTTGATATTTGTGAAAGTATGGTTCAACAAGCGAAAGATCAACTTGATACTTTAATCATTTCAAAGATAGAAAATATTTCTCTGCCAGATAATAGTTTTGATATTTGTGTTTGTCGTCAAGGGTTACAATTTGCCGAGCTTGATGAGACTTTAAAACAAATCTATCGTATATTAAAGCCCGGCGGCGTTACTGTGTTAGCTCATTTAACAAGTTACCCCGAAGAAACTGAAGAAGATAAAAAAATTACCTTTAAAATTCAGGCATTGAGAGAGCCCGTGAGAAAAAATTATCTTTCATATGATACCATACAAAAAATGCTTCAAACAGCTGGTTTTAAAGACATTGAAATTCACCCATATATTACGAAAGAATCGATCAACCGATGGATTAACCATGGCGCCATTTCTGAAGAAAATAAAACCGCTATCATTCAATGTTATCATATGGCACCATCACATTATAAAGAAATACATCACATTGAAATTTTTGATAATGATATCTTTGATGACATGCATATGACAATTGTTAAAGCAAAGAAACCTCAATATTAATAAAATATGCAACCATTTTTTATTATTGGCACTGGACATTCAGGCTCAAACTTACTACGCTTTATTTTTATGCCCGCGCGGCGTCATCCCCGAAAATGCTTTTCCGCCGAAGCAATAGCGAGGCGGAAACATTTGTCGGGGATCCATTCCTAAATTAACTTCAATAAAATTAAATTTTCCGATATTGGACTTATTGATCTATGGATCCCCGGCTATTTTGCTTCGCAAAATCCCGGGGATGACAGCGTCCCTAACCATCGCCAGACAATCTCAGAACGTAGGTTGGGCCGTGAGGCCCAACAAACTATTCCCGTTGGGCTTCGCTTCGCTCAGCACCAACCTACATTTTATTTAGCCCAACCTACCGCACTAGATTAGATGATGTTACGCCGGATTACATAAACATTTGATTTTCATATAGTTACGACAAACATTTGCCTTTTACCTATTTTCCATTTACACTGCGAAGCGATTTCCCTGCAGCTTGCCACGGGGATTTTTATTATAGACAACTTATAAATTTAAGGAGCAAGATGCTATGAAACAATGGTATGAGTCATTATATGATGAGAATTATGCAAAAACATATGATCAAGAAAGCTATACACAAGGAACTATTGGCGAATGTGATTTTATTGAAAAAGAAATAAAATATAACAAATCATTAAAGATTATTGATATAGGATGTGGAACAGGTCGACACACCGTGCTTCTTTGAAACAGCATGGCAAATTTATTTTTACAACCTTAAATGGATTATTTTCACTACATAATTCAACAGAAAAATTTCATGAGGCAAATAAAAACGAAGGGAATACGGCGTGTAAAGAAAACAGATTTGATTTGATGACTTTTCGAGAACACAATATTGTTACCGTGCAAGATGGATTTGGCAATGAGAGAACATTACAGGCTAATCAAAGATATTATATTCCACCAGAACTGACCTGGCTTTTAAAAACAGTAGGTTTTATAAAGATAGATATTTATGGAGCAAAGCTCGGAGCATATTCAAGAAATGATGGGCTTACATTACATGACTTTGAAATGTTAGTAATTGCTGATAAATAAATATTGTTTTTTCAACAACTCGGCCGCAAGCGGCCGAGATTGTTTCCTTAATTGATTTCGCCTGCGCGGGAAACCCGCGCGAACGGCGACCAGAGGGGAGCATTGCATTGCTCCCCTCTGGACTCCCCAGCGCCCTTGACTCCGCTGCAAGCAGCGGAGATTTCTTACTTTAAAAAGGCGTTGCGCTTATTGGTTGAATCCACCGATGATATAACGATAGCTATTTGAAAAATTGGTGGCTACGGGTGGACTCGAACCACCGACCTCAGCATTATGAGTGCCGCGCTCTAACCGACTGAGCTACGTAGCCATAATCAATCTAAAGCCCTGAGATAAGCGAAGCGTCTTCCCAGCTGAGCGTTTTCACAGGCTTAACTATTTGATTAAAGAGCACTATTTTGTCTGTTGATAAAAGGCTTGTCAAGTTGAATAAATTTAAATACAATGCCCCCTGTTAAGTTGTTCTTTTTAAATCACTATTTCCTTGCCGCATCAAATTTTTGGGCGGCTGATAAACCAAGAGGAGAACCATATGCGACATTATGAAGTCGTTCTTTTGATCCATCCAGATCAAAGCGAACAAGTTCCAGCCATGTTGGACCGTTATCGTCAAGTGATGAACGCCCATAAAGCAATCGTGCACCGCTTAGAAAATTGGGGTCGACGTCAGCTCGCTTACCAAATTGAAAAAGTGCATAAAGCACATTACTTGTTGATGAACATCGAATGTGATCAAGAAACCTTAGATGAGTTAAATCATTTGTTTCGTTTTAATGATGCGGTATTACGATCGCTTGTCATCCGACGAGAT